>Ga0209500_10000358_pt1 | contig 39689 bp, 59 predicted proteins | sample S_140212_EF_Meta_FD_187323 | JGI IMG/M metagenome (GOLD analysis project Ga0209500, IMG submission 187323) | Freshwater microbial communities from Lake Simoncouche, Canada to study carbon cycling - S_140212_EF_MetaG (SPAdes) (version 2) | ecosystem: Environmental > Aquatic > Freshwater > Lake ... | reverse complement strand
TAAGGGCCTATATGAGGTGGTTTACTTCTTGCTTCCGATGCCAAATTCCTTGGCCTTAGGGTCGAGAGCCTTCCAGATTGGCGCAATGAACGCTGATAGGAAAGCATAAACCAAAGCTTTAGGGTCTGTCACGCCTGATGCGTAGAGCGCTACCACTGTTGGTACTGCTGCACGTGCATAGGTTGTTACGATTGCTGCGATTTTTTCGGTATTCATGTATCTCCTTAGGATTTAAAGACAGGCTTACCAAATCCCACGATGTACACAGGTAGTGACTTCTTGAGAGCTGGGCCGTTCTTTACTTTGTAAGCACGCTTCTTCAGGCAGACTTGCCCTCCGTTGCGTTGGTCGCCCTTTTTATCGGGCGCTGTGTTACCTTCGATAGTGATTACAGTTCCGTCTCCGTTGTCTCGTACCACGATTCCAACGTGACTAATGCGGTCAATGCCGTCGTTAGGGAAGTCAAAGAAAACAATATCGCCAGGTAGCGGAGTTGCTTCATTTACTTTTTCCCAAGCATTCTTTTTAATGAACGCCTGAGCTCCCGCCAACGTGCCGACCACATTAGGAATCTTAAGTCCCACTTCATTTGCACACCAATTCACGAATGAGCCACACCAAGGGAGAAAGTTAGCCTTGGTAAAGGCTCCATACTTTGTCTCGTTCTCTTTTGGTCCTTCGATAACACCGACTTCCTCACGGGCTACCTTAATAAAATCATTACGTTGTCCCATTACTCGTTCGCTTTCTTATCGACCTTAGCAAAGGCTTCGTTGATTTCTTCTGCTGATAGGTGTCCATCTGCTAGGTAGAAGCGTGCTAGTGTCTCAAGCACACGCGCTGCACCCAGTGCACCAGCTAGTACTCCTGCTTGCCATACTTCAATCCCTACGAGGGAACCTGCTCCAATAACTCCAAGAGATTCAGCTGCGATAACAGCAAAAATCCTCATCATTACACTTTTGAATGTATCCATTAATCGTCCTCTGAGTTTCTTAGTTTGTATGTTACTCCCCAAATAATTGAGGAGATGCCAATAGCATACCCAACAACCGTTTTGGCAGAACCGTCAAGGACTACCCAGGCAATGAACATGCCGAGGAGAGTCCACAATTGATTTACTACGTCTGAAAAGAACTTCTTCATGGTTTCCTCCGATAAGCTGCAGCGCCAGCAGCAGCGGTTACTGCAGCCTGTCCAGCAATTTGACCTACAATAACTGCAGCAACAATGGTCTTCTCAGACTCTGTTCTTTCTTCAGAGCTCATGTCCGCACCGATAGAGCCTAGTGCTAAGAGTGCTTGTGCTGGGTCAGTAAAGATTGCGTTGATTAATTCTGCTGGGTTCTCAAGGACTACCAGCGCAGCAGCAACTTCTGCTGTGATAACAACTTCGTTTCCGTTCTCATCTTCACGAACTTCAACTGGTGTCTCAGGTGGCAAGTCAGCATAGGTAAGTCCAGCTTCCTGGATTGCTTGTGCTGTCACGGGTTCCCCCTGTGCTTGCTCAATGATTGCTTGTGCTACTACCTGCTTCTCTTCTTTGGTAGCGTTCTCGCTTACCTTTATAGGTGGTTCTTCTGGTTGTACAATTGGCTCAACCATAGGAGGTTCAGGTGCAATATCAACTACAGGTTTTATCTCAGGCTCTGGAGAAGGTTCTGGTTCAGGCTCGGGCGCTACTGCAGGCGGTTCCTCAGGAACAGGCGCAGGCTCAAGTACGGGTGGAGCTTCTTCTACGGGCTCTGGAGCGAGTTCAGCAACAGGCTCTGGCGGTAGAGTTTCTACTGGAAGAGGAGGAAGAGGTTCTTCAGCGACAGGCACAGGAGCAGGCTCAGCGACGGGCACAGGCTGGGGAGCAGGCTCGGGCTGTGGAGCTGGTTGCACAGGAGCTGGAGTTGGTTGAGGTTCCACCGCAGGCGGGGCTGGAGGTACTACAGGTACGGGTTCAGGAATTGGAATAGGTGCAGGTTGCACAACTACGGTTGATGTATCAGAAAGGACAGTAGATGTCTCTTGATTTACAACAGTTGGAGTATCTACTTGTTGAGTTGCAGTCTCGCTTGGAGAAGGACTCGGAACTGTGGTTGCAGTATTCGTATCTGCTAGAGCAGTCGGAGTTGGACTCGGAGAAGGAGTTGGCGATGGCGAAACGGATGGTGTTGCAGTCTCTGATGGGCTTGGTTGCGGACTCGCTGTTGCAGTTGGAGTCTCACTTGGGGATGGAGATGGAGTAGGAGTAGGTGCAATACCATTGTAGTATCGTCCTATACCTGTGTAGTTATCACTTAGATAAGTTGTCCACTCACCAATAAATCCACCTTCGCAGAACAATCTTGCGATGTCACCCTTGCCATTGAAGAAAGGGTTGTCGGCATTCCAGCCAGTCATTGCAGTATGAGTTTCACCTGCAGGGTTGGCACAGATGATTGTTACATCTCTAACCATTAACTCTGGTGAAGTTGCGTTAGCAACTGGACTCCAGAAGAATGATGTGCCTAGAACTAAAAAGAATACTGCTAACTTACTTCCTGTGATTTTCGCAGAGGATGAGGTAAATCTGGTCAACGCGTTGTTCAACTCGGTCCAATCGTTCGGTGTTGATATTAACGGAGTCCCTCATACTGCTCCCTGAATTTGGTTTCAGTTCGCTTAAGTAGTGCTTAACTAACCATCTAATTGCTGCTGTAAAACCACCAAGCAAAGTCATTATGGCAACTGCAAAGCCAGCCCATTCTGTTGCTGTCATTTATACAGTCCTAATTGTTACGTTAATTACTCCACCGAATCCGCTGAATCGCTTATCAGGTGGTGTCATACGGGAGAATGAAATCTGTTCGATAACTGCTTGACGAGATTCGCCAGTAGTTAAGTCCTGCCAGGTAAGAACGTCACCTTCTTCTTCAATACCTTCTAGGGCTAGAATCTTCTCGAAGGCTTTGCCTTCATAGCCAATCATTGAGTTGTATCTATCTGTCTCTAGGTCGTAACAGTAGATAGGGAACTGGATGACACGCTGGCGTGGAGTAGCAATGGTTGCTTTAGCCTGGTATCCCTTGAAGATTGGACCAAGTGATGTTGTTGTTGCATCACGATAAAGAATAAACTTATAGGCTACATACTCTTGCGCTGTAGCAGGAGATGAGGTTCCAACTTCAATAGATGGAACTGATGAGTCGTATGAGATGTGGTCATACTCAACACCATCTTTGTCTACGGTTTCAAGAGTCATAGAACCATAGGTAAAGTCACCGCGTCCAAGAAGACGCTTAAAGTTCTTAGGCTCAAGAGTTCCATAGCGGATGTTACCTGTAGTTACATATCCAGATGTACGAAGAGTTGATTCATCCTCGATATAGATGCCACCATTTTCAGATGATGCATATGCTGTAGTGAATACAAGTCGGTCAGTACCATTAGCAAAAGCACAGCCAGTAGTTACGTGCCCTGTAACACCATCCATATAAAGGTCGTTAGCCCACGCAAAGCGTAGAGTTTCTAGTTCATTAGATAGGTCAATGCGGATTACTCCAGCCTCACCTGCTACACCAGTTGCACACCACACATAATGGTCACGTGCTGCAAAGTCGTAGCAAGGCTGTGATGTTTCTACAATCAGTGGACCGTAGTTAAGTGAACCATCTTGGTCAGATACTGCTGCCACACGAACACCCTTATTAGTACCAATCATCATATAACCTAGGTAGTAATAAATCTTGTGGACAATCTCACCGACTGGAAGTTCTGCTGCAACTACCGCTGATGTAAGAGTAGGCATTACTCCAGCAGTAGATAGTGTGAATTTTAGGATTGTTGACTGAATGCCATTGTAACCAGAAACATAAATTGCAGGACCCGATGCAGCAATAGATGTATATACGTGGCTTGATGAAGGGTGAGTATATATAGGAGATGGTAAGGATGATGCAGATGAAGATAGTTCATAAATCTTATTATTTGCACATAGAACAATACGTTCTTTTACATATTCCATTGTTGCATTTGTAAGCAAAGTTCCAGCATCAAAGAACATAGTTGTCTCAGCATCTGAACTAGATGCAGTTAATGCTTTCTTATACATATACATTCTTGCTGGAGTTCCAGGTCTATTGGTTACAAAATATGCGTATGTTCCATCATCACAAATTGCATATACTGGGTAATCTGAACCAGAATTATAGTCTTGGAAATGTGTCACAGTTCCATCTACTGCAATCTTATCTACATCATATTCATCGTGAAGTAGAACTCCAGATGTAGAACCCCATTTGATAGAACGTATGTGCTGCTGTGCTACGCCATTAGATGCAATTGGTCCAGTGGTAAGATGAGTAGATGTGCAAGATGAGAGCAGTGTTACCTGACCTTTAGTCCAGACATCTAGCCCCTTGCTGTCAGCAAAGCGGTAGTGTCCATTCTCATCAGTAGTTGCTGGGTCATAGAATTTAATTCCAGAACCAGAGTGGAACGATGCTTGGCTACGAATCCACCAACCAGTCAGAGACTGCTCGCCAGGTTCAGTACCATTGTCGAACTGTTCCTTACGAAAGGGTGCAGTCTGACGGACATAAGGGCGTGAGTCATTGATGGCATAGAAGAATGGGAGTCCACCAATGGCTACGTCATAAGACATATCGGTGTTCTGCCAGATTGCTGTAGATGAAACTACACCAACGTCAACTGCGATAGAGCGTTCGGCTCTACCGTCCGTGATGTCCCGACCCGCCATAGCGTACCTCCAAGGTATTTACTTAAGTGATATAATTAATGTATGAAAGTTTGCACAAACTGCAGTGAACTTAAACCGCTATCTGAGTACCATAAAAACAGCAAACGTTCAGGTCAAGTGAAAGAAGATGCTCAGTGTAAAGAATGTACATCTAGTCGAAGAAAACAGTACAGACTAAATAATAAAGAAAAGATACGCGCTGAGAATAAACGTCGTAATCCTGGGTGGGATATAGATAGATATAATCAACAGTTGGAACTTCAGAAAAATTGTTGTGCCATCTGTAAGACAAATGACCCAGGACTATCTGACTGGTGTTGTGACCATTGCCACGATAGCGATAGACCTAGAGGATTGCTCTGCGTTAGATGCAACGCTGGACTGGGGTACTTCAGAGATAACCCTGATTACCTTCAGTCAGCAATTGACTATCTGAATAAATGGCAGGAAGCGACCAGCCACGTTACTCCTTAGATAGAAAGATTAAATTAGATAACTAGTGTTGCTGCTTCGGCTTCGGTAAGTGGTGTTCCTGCTACCAACTTAGCCTTAGCTGATGTCTTAAGTGCAGCAAGTGCTTCTGCTGCTGCATCTTCTTCAGCCTTGCGTGCTGTTGCTGCTTGAGCGTCTGCTTCCATCTGTGCAATTTCAGCATCAGTAAGTTCGATGATGCTTTCAACGCCAGTCGAGCAATCAATCTCAATACGAGTTGGACGTGTCATTGTGGTTCTCCCTAGTAGTTTATTGAATAGTGCCATTAACTTGATTTAATTCCATATAGGTAGGCGGTTGAGTATTGATAAAAAATTGCGCTTGTAGTATTTGAACTTAAAGTTATTGAAGTTATTGCTGCGGTAGCCGTAAGTAAGCCTGCAAATAATTTTGAATAAGCGGTTGTTGCGTTGTTTTCTTCTACTCCATCACTTGAAAATGATTTAGCAGTTGAACCTGTATAATTTGGAATATAAATTTCGGCGTTGCCAAATGTGTTAGCAGTTCTTGAAGCATTTTGATTTACTGAATAACCAAAAACACCTTGCGATGTTGAACTATCTGTTGCGCTTTGAGCAAGTGCCCCAGTTCCTTGTAATCTAATTGCAGTATAACCCGTTGTGCTTGAATTGAATTTAAGAAATGCCTGATTATCATCGCCATCTCTAATACTTAATTTTAACAATAAATCTGTATAAGTTTGAGGAATACTAGAAAACGTGATACTAGAAACCCCACCAGAGCCAACTGTGCTAGACGATATAAGTTCATATGTGTTTGCCATTATGCCGCCGCGATTCCGTAAAGGGTCATTGTTGTGCCAACTGCAAAATTTGCACTTGCATCATTACCAACTTGAATTGTAGTAATCGCAGCAGTTGAACGCCACAAGCCTACAATTGCTTCTGCTGCATCAGCAGGGGCATCGCCTCGCGTAATGACTGTTTTATATGTTGTTGAATTTGCGTAGTTCATAATGTTGGCTCTGTTCATTGTTCTATTTCCTGAACGCCAAGTAGCCTGTCGGTCTATTCGTAGAAATGTCACATTTGATTCTCTTTGACTTTGTGCAGCAGTTCCAGTTCCATAAACATTTGTTGAAGAATAATTGGAACCAGTATCACCATTCAAACGAATCCAGGCATCAAAACCAGTTGAATCAGCTCCACCATTGACAATCAAAATGAGGTCTGTGTAAGTGCTAGGAATGGAAGAGAAAGTGTAAGAAGTTGCAACACTTGTAAAAGTAGTCGTTGCAATCGGCGTGTAAGTTGAACCTGCTGCCATTGTCTGTTACCCCTTAATTCCGTATAGTGCAAATTTACTATTTGTTGCAAAATTTGAACCTAATGTTTTTCCATATCCGCCAGTTGCCGAATGAATTGTAACTGTATTTACGGCATTGGTTGATTTCCAAAGACCAGATGTTAAATAAACAAACTGTTGGGCAACAGCATTTGTATCTATGCCAGACAAGGTTCTAGTAACTTTATATTTATTTGTGTTTTGATAATCTAAAATATCTATAATAAAACTTCCTGGAGTTGTTGAAGCCGTAGAATCTTGAGAGTATAAAAGTCTAATATTTGAATATGAACCTTGCGCTGCTACGTCATCAGAGCCCGCAACGCTTCCATTTCCATATAAGGTATGAGCATAATAGTTTGCTGCACTATCAGAGTTAAGTCTGAGTACTGCAGAAAAATCTGTAGCGGTAGGAATAAAAGTTCCTCTAATTTGCAAATGTTTGTATGTGCTAGGAATTGATGAAAATGTAGCACTTGAAGCATTGGAACCTAAAGTTACAGTAGCAATAGATTCAAATGAACTTGATGCCGCTGCAGTAAGCGAGCCAATTAATCCGCCAAGAATACCCGACATTAAGTTAACCCATTTCCGCTGATAATCCAAGTAGTAGATGCAATTTTAACTGCAGTAGCCATACCAAATGCAGCAAGTGTACGAGAACCTGTAGTTCCTGGTCCTGCTAGATACATAGTGTCAGTTGTAATTGCAATAGTTACTGTTGCACCAGAGCCAGCAATGAATGTAACTGTTGTTCCAACTGGTAGTGCTAAGTTGGCATTTGAATCAATGGTGATTGTACGAGTTGCAGTTGAGTAGATGTGCTTACCAGCATCTGCAGCAGCAACTGTAGCCGCGCCTGTTGTTGTAGCATTTTGAGGCAAGCCCATATAGCCAGCACCAACTGTAGCGGTAGATGTTGTACCAGCAGCAACTGTTGGAATAGTTACTGTACCTGTAAACGTAGGTGAGGCTAGTGGAGCCTTAGTTGAATCACTTGGAACTGCAGTAGCGTTAGTTAAATTAATTGCAGAAGGAGTACCAAGGTTAGGTGTTACCAGCGTAGGGCTGGTAGCAAAGACCAATGAACCTGAGCCAGTCTCGTCAGAGATAACACCAGCAAGTTCTGCAGATGTAGTGGCAGAAAGTGTGGATAACTTATCTGTTGTTACTACCAAAGTCTTAGTTGATGGAATGGTTGTTCCATTAATAGATGTAGCAGTGGCTACGCCAAGTACAGGGGTAACAAGTGTTGGGCTTGTATCTACTACAAATTTAGTACCAGTACCTGTTTGAGAGGCTATAGAGGTTGCGGAACCAACAGATGTGATAGGACCAGTAAGGTTGCTAGGTGCAAGACTTACACTATTAACATAAGCAGTAGTGGCAATTTTTGTACTATTGTCAGAAGATGATGGAGTAGGAGCAGTAGGAATTCCAGTTAGAGCAGGAGAAGCAAGAGGTGCCTTAGTCGCTAACGCTGTAGTAATTGTTGTTGAGTAACTTGCATCATTAGCAAGAGCAGCAGCCAACTCATTAAGAGTATCAAGTGCTCCTGGAGCACCACCGATAAGGTCAGTTAATTCTGTTTGAACATACGCTGTTGTAGCAATTTGAGTTGTATTGGTGTTTGCTGCAGCGGTTGGTGCTGTAGGGGTTCCAGTAAGTGCTGGGCTAGCCAAAGGTGCATATGTACTAGATGCTGTGGCTGTAGCCAATTTAGAATCTAGTTGAGTCTGAATTGCTGAAGTTACGCCATCTACATACCCAATCTCAGTTGATGAGACGGTTGATGAGATACCAAGTTTTGTCCAGTCAATTGCTGCTGCTGTATTAATCTTAGCATTAGTAATTGTATCGTTAGCAATATCAGTTGCAGTGATTGCACCAGTAAGGGCTAACTTAGTCTTAGCAATAGCAGCAGATGCGTTAATGTCAGCATCTACAATAGTGTCGCTGGCAATCATTGTGCCAGTAACTGTGCCTGTATCGCTAGTCTTAATCAAAGTTGCGCTAGTTGGGATAGTTGTACCATTGATGCTTGTGGCTGTTGCTACTCCAAGGACTGGGGTTACAAGAGTAGGGCTAGTCGATAGGACTGTTGCACCTGAACCAGTTGATGTTGTTACACCAGTTCCGCCATTGGCTACTGGAAGAGTTCCAGTCACACCAGTTGTTAGTGGCAAACCAGTTACGTTTGTCATTACACCAGATGCTGGAGTGCCGAGTGCTGGGGTTGTAAGTGTTGGGCTAGTTAAAGTTTTGTTGGTCAAGGTCTGAGTGTTGGTTGTACCGACTACAGCGCCTGTTGCACCGTGCCCTGTTGTTGCTTCAATATGAGTGTTGGCTTCGCGGTAGTCTCTACCGATTGCCATATGTCGCACTACTGCGCCAGCAGAGTGAGCCTGTCCTGTTGAACCGTCAATGGCACGGGTGATGGTTAGTGTGTTAGTACTAACCGCCGTGACATCTACAATTTCTTCAAGCGCTGTATCTGGGTCGATGACAACTGTAAAGGTTTCTCCTGCGGAGATGGTTACACCACCAAGGAGTGCTGTACCTGATACGACAGTAGCAGATGTACCAGATGAGGATAGTGCGCCAGTCAGCGTTGTCTGCTGAGAGCGAGATGAATATTTTCTAGTTGTCATTGCTGGTCCTTATCGGCGGGAGTAGTGAATACGGGGAGGATAGTTCTGCTGTTGTGCCTTGGTCTCTTCGTTAAGGCGCTGTGTGTAAAGAGCATAGAGTTGCTTGGTCGCACTCTGTGATGCACCGTATGGGCGCTTAGAGTCAGTCTCATCCGCCTGTGGGCTGACCTGTGCTGCACGTGCTGGGTCAAGGAATGAGAGCAGACGATAGGCTGTACCAAGAATCACTACGTCCCGCGTTGATTCTGGTAGACCTGTTACTGTTGTGTAAACTTGTGAATTACTTGTGAAAGGTTCTGGGTCAGTAGCGTAGACAACCTTGACTGTACGACCAGAGACAGGTGCTTCGCCTAGAGTAATTGTCTGAACCTGGTCAGTGCCAGATGTATAGCCAAATGCCTCAGGGTTTGCTGATGGGTCTAAATCCCACTTACGAATTGGAACCCACTCTTTGGTTGGTCCAATGCTTTGCCACGAAACTGTCAAGATATTCTTGATGTTCAAGTTAGCGAAAGCGTAGGTAGATACCGCAGCGTTGAAAGTAAATGTTGTTGACTTTACCGCAAAGATGTTTGCTCCAAGGGAGCGGATAGTGTCATTGATTGCACGCTTGACGCTGAAGCGTGGGAAGGTAGGAGAGATAGTTACCTTTGCATCAGCAGTGTGAGTTGCTGCAGTTGTACCAAGGTAGCCACGACCATAGGGAGATACTGTCGCTGTGTTAGCAACACGGTCAAATGAATCTACCCAGAGCAACTCTTCATCAATCTCAAGGATACCCTTGCCTACTGAGTCAGTTGACCCAAGGCTGAGAACAAGTGGCGATGCACTTGTTGATGTAGTCGTAGTTACTGCAGATGTAATGTAAGTGCTACGGTCCTGCTGGAATGTATATCCTGCAAGATTGACAAGCACTTCATCAATCATATTAGTTAGAGTAGTAGTCATTAGGCGTTGATGCTCCTTAACGCAGCAGGGGCTCCGAGCCCAGTTGTTCCAGCAAGTTCATTACAGATTCCGTCAATGTCCTTGAACTTGTCACGCGTACGTGAAGCAGATGCCTTGATGTTCAAAGCGCCCACAGTTGCAAGACCAGTGGTACTAGCCCAAGCATTAGCAGCACCTTGTTCGTCAAGATATTTAGTAATATCAGTAATGCCTGCCAGCCTATTAAGTTCTGCTGTAAGGCTGCTACCTGCTTTGCCTAGTGCCATTGTTAACCTTCCTTAGCGTTTTGGTACAATTAAATTTGATTTCTTTTTCTCTTCTTTAACGCCACCAAAGAATGCATTGTAGTAGTGTTCGTCAAAAGAGAATCTCTTTATGTGTGGAGCAGTCGCTCCTGTGTGTGCATAGACTGGTACATCTGCTTTATCACATAGTGCGAAGAAGTAAATGTCTTCACCTAGGAAATTCTTGCCGTGCCCAATATCTGAAAACAATGGAGCATCTGGCATAACCTTGCGAATACTATCTACCACACTACGGTGCATTAGAACGAATCCCATTCCCGCTGCGCCAATCTTAATTAATTGATTGACTGGCATTGGGTGAATGCGAGTAACTCCTACTGTCTCATCACTTGCGATAAAGTTAAACAGGGTTGGTAGTGGTGTCATAAGAGGTTCTTCTGGTTGGTCTGTAGTGAAGTAAACACCACTGACAATCGGACGCTCTTTGGCATCCTTGCTTTCCCAGAGAAGGTTAAACGTATCTGGACTTACTACTACATCTGAGTCAACCCAGAATAGCCAGTCAGACTTGTTGTTCTCATACCAGTAATTGATTACCTTGTCGCGTTGACGGGCAATCTGATTTCCTGCACTTCGGAGTGTTGTTGTAAACTCTACTCCAGATTTAAGCATAACGTCAGTGACGCCCTGCATAAATTTACCATCAACCATTCCATTATCGCACCAGGCGATTGATACTGTCTCTTGCATTGTCCCCTGCTTTCTTACTTTGCTGCTCTTGGTTTTGCTACGTTTGCCTTTGCAACCTTTGGCTTTGCCGCTGGCTTGTGAATAGGTGCAACGCTCTTGTGGTCCTTAGACATCTTGCGTGTTGACTTTCCTGTGATTATTACTTTTGGCATTTTCTCTCCGTTACTTTTTCTTGGCTCTTGTGTTGTCTACTAGATTTGGATAAGGTCTTCCAGCCTTCTTGGCCATAGCCTTAGCCTTTGTCTTCTGTGCTGGCGTAAGTGGTGTTGATTTCTTATTAGGGTTCTTCTTATCCCAGAATGCTTTCTTCATTACCACTTTACCTTATCTGCCCAGTATGCTGCGCTCATCTTACCCTTTGAGATATTCTTGGCGTGACGCGCTTTGAATGATTTGTTTCTAGCGGAGCCATCAGGTGAACCCTTTACGCCCTGCTGACCAAAACGAATTGTCTTAACCTTTTCTCCTTCTTTAGCCACAACAACATGTGACTTCTTAGGATGGTTAGGCGTAGCCTTTGGCTTGTTGAAGCCAGAGACACCTGCTCGCTTGAGTCTTGGGTCAATCATTTCTTCTTTGCTTTCCCAGCCTGACTGAGAGCAATAGCAATTGCTTGTTTCTTGTTCTTAACAATCTTTGCTTTCTTAGGACCCTTTGGGTCTACTCCAGCGTGAAGAGTTCCACGCTTGAATTCACCCATAACTTTGGCAATCTTTTTATCTGGCTTCTTCATCCTGTAGTCCTAAACTTCATTAGTTCAGCATCTGATGGTTGATGTCCGTATTTCTTCTCGAACACCTTGCGCTCTGCCTCAAGACGCTTCATGCCCATTTCCATTGACTTGGATTGAGCAGTGCGTGCTTGTGTTCCCATTGGGGATACGCGTGACTTAGGTGCTGGCATTTACTTCTTCTTGCCCATCTTCTTAACGACAGCCTTCTTCATAGACTTCTTGCCGTACTCCATCATCATTTCTTTCTTGCCTTCAGTCTTTTCGTGCTTCTTCATAGACTTCTTAGATGTGTACTTCTCGCCTTTAACTGACATTATATTGCTCCTAGTTCTTTGAGTACTTCGGTTGATTTCTTATTTATATCTTTTGTCTTTGGCATTGTCTCGGAGTTATACGCCTTACCCAATGTTGCTGACGCTTCATATGCTGCCTCAACGTGGGCACGTGTTGTGCCTGCTGGTTGAATTCCTTGGCTTCTTGCATCTCGGTAAGCTTGCAATTCAGAAGTCCATTTCTTATCAGAGATGTCTCTAGTTGCATCACCAGTACCTAGTTCAAGAGTTCCTATCTTGCAACCAAAGCATCCTTCAACATACTCTGGATGTGCTTGTATTTGATGTAGATTCATTTGTCCCTTACTGTGCTGTGAAGTTTGCCTCTGTCACTCCGACTCCACCAGCAATTAACTCAGCTTTAGCTGTGTCACCTACTGTGTATTCGTAACCGCCACGATAAACAATATCGTAGCTAGCAAGGTCAGAGTCTACTGCATACTGAATAGTTGAGTAGGTAGCACCAGACTTAACGACAGTTACACCTTTGCGAAGATTGGCAAAGTAAAACAATCTGTGCCTACCTGATGGAGCTTCAAGAACATAAGGTGTCTTGAATGTATAGTTTGCCATTGTTCTCCTTAATGAACTTACTGATGAGGCTAGGTTTCCCTAGCCCCACCCGTCAATCAACTAAGCGATTGATGAACCTGATTCGATTCGGTATAGTGCTTCTTCGCGGTAGCGAGCAAAGCCTAGTACGCCGTACCAACCCATTGGGCGGTGACGCATCAAGCGGTCGACAACTGGTCCGATAACTACATGTGGCTCTTCAGCAACTGCTTCTGCAAGCGCTTGCTGTCCAGCGATGATAGTACGGTAGTTGCGTGCAGATGATGCACCGTCTGTTGCGTTGTAGAGACGTGCAGATTCTACGAAGTATGCACCTTCGTAAGTTCCGATTTCTCCTGCCCAGATGCGGTCCTGTGCGGAGCCGTACTGATTTGGAAGGAGCCATCCTGCAGAGCCTGTCTCAGCACGAAGGTCGTGTGAAACTTCTGGGTGGATTCCAGCCCAGTAGAGTGAGCCCTTGCGAGCTACAGACTTAGCTGCACGAAGCTTAGCAACGGCCTTGCGGACGTTAGCTGAAGAAAGTGTAGCAGCTGCTGTGATTGTTGCTGTTGATGTTGCAGTTGAACCTGCGTAGATTACGTTGGTTCCCTGACGAAGTGTTGTCATTGCAACTGAGTCAATTGAATCAGCAAGGTTGAATGCGATGATGTTAGCGATTGCTGGGTCTACATCAGCTAGGCTGAAGAGTTCCAACGCACGTGTCACAAGAACAGAGTTACCATACTCGTTAAGAGTAATGGTTACAGATGTTGGTGTAGACATTGCTACTGCATCTGGGTCTGTTGTTTCTGTGAGTGCAGTTGTTGCTGCTGAAAGGTCAACATAGCGCTGAAGCACTACTGTTGAGCCTGGTGTTGATTGGTTGGTAGGACGCTTGTCTGCGACTGAACGAATGAGTGGCTCTGAGCGGAGTGCAAACTCCAAGAGACGGTCATAAGCCTTCTGTACGAGACCTGCACTACCAGCGGTACCTCCGAGGTTATCGGATGCTGTTGATACAAATGCCATTTAGGTTATTTCCTTTTGTAGTTAGAAACTATGATTTGGTTTGTGAACCGTAAATCATGTTGATAATCTCTTCTGCAGATTGTGCATTGTCGATTCTCATTGACATGTCTTCGGCTCTGTCAGGTGTTATTGCACCTTGAGTAAGGATATCTTGCTGACGTAATGCAGCTCGGTCTACCTCACTCGCTAGAGGTGCTTCCTTGGTAGTTTCAATTCCAAACAAGTCCGCGTTATCGTCAAGCCAGGTATTAACTGACTCTTCACTAACATCGTCCAAATCCTTAAGAATTAAACGTACTGCCTTTGGATTCACACCCTTCTTTTCTAGGACTTCTTTAACGGTTCGCTCACGCTGCCCTTTGGATAATACCTCAAGTTGCTCAGTAAGTTCCTTAATACGCTTCTCATCAGAACGCTTTGCCTTCCGCAACTGCTTTAGCAGATTGCTTCCGTCGCCGTCCTGTGTCGGTGTATCGAGGTCATCGTCTTCTTCATCCCAGTAATTGTTGCTCATAGCAACCACCCTTCTCTCTTTGTTTGTAGTTCGCAGGCCACAACACATACTCGGGGAAGTATGTTGGCTCCTACTCTCGGTCTTTTACGCTATACGGGGCCGATGGGTCCGTATAGGATTCTATTAGAGTATGCCTCTAGATGTATCTTTTGCTTGGTATCTTCCAGACTTTGCGCCAAAGCGCCCTGTCTCAATAGCAGAAAGGTCTTGTCTAGCACGCTTAGCTGAAGCTAGTCCCATGAACTCTTCTTGTTCAGCTTGTACTTGAGTGTAGTCTGCTCCACCAGTAATTGATGATAGGAACTCAGCACGTGGAAGTTTGGCTGCAATATTCTGGTATCCAGTTACAGCTTCGTCCTTCGTGACACCAAGACCCTGAAGAGTTTCGTATCCGACTGTGCCTTGCGTAAGATTCTTGTAACGCTCATTCTGTATTGAAGAAGCAGCTGCAGAGATATCGAGTCCCTGGCGAAGAGCAGCTCCACCAATCTCTGCTGAAGTAACCTTCTTCTGCAACTGAGGTAGCTGCTCCTTAGGGTCAAGCAGCGCACCAATGATGTCACTTGTTGTAAGTCCTGGATAGTATCGCTTGAATACATCAGCTGTATTTGGGTCTCCAAGTACTTTGTCATAAGCCAAAGATACTCGAGTGCCAGCTTCCGTTGGAGATACTTCGTTAGCAATAAGCATTGCGTACTTATCGCGGTTCATAAACTGAGTCAGGTTATAACCCTTGAAAAGCTTCTCGTATGCCTGCTCGTTAGAAAGGTATTCCTTCTCATTAAGAGGGGCTTTGCCAGCAGCAATGAGTGCTTTGTTTGCTGAAAATCTATTTAAGTATTCTGTATTGTATCGTGAGTCGTTCCTAAGGAGCAAGAGAAGTTCATCACCTGTAACTCCAGGATTATCTCTACGAATCTTTGCAATTGTAGCAGCAAGGTCCTTGATTCCATAGATGCTCATCTGTGCAATTAACGCAGCATTTACTGCATCCGATGTTGATGTTCCAGAGTCTGACTTTTTATCAGCTGGTGTTATGATTGGCACATAAGCTGGCCCACCCATAGATTCTGATATCTTGCCAGCGGCTGCGCCAGCAATGTCAACATCAACCATAGATTGATTTGCTTCTGCAATAAGAGCGGCTGCTTCTGCAGCACTTGCCTGGTAATCGGCTACAACCTTAGGCATATAACCTGCAGGAGCACCACCAATAGTAACGGTAGAAACAAGTCGACCTGGGTCATTAGCAGCAACAGTTGCCTGTCGAGCAGCAGCAGTATCTTTCATGATAGCAATATTCTCTGGTGTAGGATTTGCTTTAGCGTTCTGCATAGCCCAGTCGAGTGCTGCCTGTACTGTACCTTGAGCGTTAGACGCTTCTTCTGCTTCTCTAAAACTGCGTGCCATCAGTATCCAGCTCCCGTAAATGCATTCAAGACAGTCTTAAGGTCGTTATTAATAGTTTCCTTATAGTAATCTGTCTTTGTGATTGAGTCTTTAGCCCACTGAGATTGTTCCCATGTAGCTACTGGGACTAGTGTCTGTCCTGCTGCAACTTCTGTTAGGTCAGCTACAGTTGGTGTCTTTCCATAAATCTTTTCATATGACTTAACATATGGAGAGAGAATGTCTTTTGCCTTGAATCCCTTTAGGATTTGGTCTTTGATAGCAGGCATCTGCGCAGCAGCTTGCATGTTAATCTTTTCAATAATGTTATCGTACGCTTGCTTGCTACGAATAGACTTGAGTGCATCAGCATAGATTTGCTTTTCAGATGTTGGAATCCCATTGTCTGCATATGTATTGCGGATGCTACGTAGGTATGAACCTAGGGCTCCAGCCTCAATCTGCATATCATCTTCTGTACCAGGTGTAGCCTTGACAGTACTAAAACGTGCCTGTGCAGTTTGCTCCACATACTTGAGAAAGATGTCTTCCTTGAGTTGACCAATGTTTGTTGTGCCAGCTTTAATCTGTGCATTAGCAACTTCTTTAGCATACTTTGCTGCAAGCTTCTTGTCTGGAGTTATATCGAATAAATCCATGAAACGGCTTGATAGTTCAGCTTCTAGCTCAATTGCTGGGGTTGCTGTGACACCACCACTACCGCTTGTCTTACCAAAGTACTGGCTTGCAAGGGATGGGTTTTTGTAGAATGTGAGAAGACTTGACTTGTAGTCTTGTCCAGTAGAGTCAGCATGAATCATCAGCTTTGTAAGAGCTGAGTAGTCTTCCTTACGGAATGATACTGATGTGCCCATAGACTGAATATAAGCTAGTGTTGGCGCTTCGCCCTTACCGTAAAGGCCAGGAATGCTTGCCATCTGGATAAGAAGGTTTGCTCTATCGGAGTTGTTACCTGCTGCATATACTGTATAAGGGCTATCAGTTGTATACTGAACCTTAGCAGTGACTGGTGTCTCCATGGTATAGTCTTCTATACCCTTGATGCCAGGAATGCGAGATGTCTTTGACTCTAAACCAATTGTTACTTCAGTGCCGAGTGGGATGCCACTGAGACTTGCGCTCTTACCAGAGCCAACGTTTTGAGGTGGATTTCCAGATGTATCTTCTGTTGTAGTCGAAGCTCCAGCTTTCGACTCTTCAGACTTCTTCTTTTTTGCATCAGCTTTAGCTTTAGCTCTAGCTTGTGCAGCTTGGGGCGATAGCGTTGTAGGCATTAGCCCTCCAATTCTGATTTAAAGTATGAGTAGAAGATTTTTTGGAAATCTGGGTACTTAGCAAGTAACTTTATTGCTTCTTGTGCAAGCCATTCACGTTGCGGTTCTGACGCAGTGTTCTTGAATGTCTTCATTCCACTAGCGGTAAGAGCCTTGTAACGTTGTACAAGATATGCACGTGCACCCATGAGAGCTTCAGATTCAGTCAGTGACTTGTCGTTGACAGCACGTTGTAACTGTGAAATTGCTTTGTCTCTCCAAGCAAAATCTTGCTTGTCAGGGTCAAAGCCACGGGAATAGTATGCATCAGTCAGGTTCTTCTTTTGCTCATCGTACGTAGCAGATGACCAACCTTCAGCAACTGAGCGTGCCTGAAGTCTATCCTTCGCAGCCTTATAGCGTACATTGGTTACAGCCTTCATTATTTCTTTAGCGTCCATCTTAGCAAAAGTTCCCTGCATCTGCTGGAACTTATAGAGTACTTGTGACAGTTCTCCATTAGGATAGAATGTTCCATACACATCTGGGTACTTATCAATTACAGATGGATTCTCACGAATCAATACATATGTAGGTAGGTTAGTTGGTTCATATCCTGTAGTTGTACGGATGATAGCAAAGATTTGCTCAGGTCCGTATGTGTCAATGAACTGACCGTAAGCCTTATCCTTGTTATCTCCAACTGACTTCTCGATATTCTTGAAGTCTGTCCACAAAGCTGTAGCTAATACTAGGTTTCCGTCCTTGCTCTTTGCAAGAGCTTCTGGACGCATAGCAAATGGAATTGGCATTAACGCACCAAATACACCACGCCACATGGTAAAGTAACGAGCAAGGTTATCTGCATCCTTAATGAGACGAGCTTGGTCATCAGGATTATCAATGTTGTATGCACCACTTGTCGCCAAGTAGTTCATTGAAGGAGCTAAAGCCGAAGCATACGCTGGCTCATGGCCTGCAATTCCTGCCACAAGGATACGTGACCAGTTAGATGTGAGCAATGCTCCATCAATAACGCCCTTGTTCTTGATATCTGGTAGTCCGTATGGGAATAAGAATCGGTACATATCTTCTTCAAGTGCTGGTGGTAGAAGCTTCAATGGATTCTTGTTGATAGAATCAAGTGCTGCTGCTGATAGCAATAGTCCAGGACCGAAGCCTGGGAAGAAACTGCCTCCACCGAGGGCGAAGTTGAATGACTGAGGTGTCGCAGATAGGGCCATAGGACCTGTTATGCGGGCGTTAGAGCCACCAGGAAGGATGCTCTGTAGTATGTTTGCAGCTAGCGCTGCAGCTGGTACAAAGAACTTCTTTTCGCCTGTTGTAGGGTCAGAGAAGAAGAATCCCTGGTTAGGGTCATAATAGTCTTTAGCATCTGTTAGTTCGTACAGGGCTGATGACTCTGACTTAGATAGCCAGTCTCCAACCTTAACAGCCTTGTACACCTGAAGAGGATTCTCTAGGGCAATCTTGCCCCATGATTCCAAGGTATTCTCCCATGCCTGAAGGAAGGGGAATACTAGGCGTAGTTGATGGAATAAAAGGTTACGCTTGCTAGCATCATAGAACAGTTCAGAGACTTTCTTGTTTGCCATGTTAGCAGCATACTGATGGGCTTCATCTAGGGTTAGTGGACCCTTGCCATCTGCACTCTTAAGTGCTTCCCATACTGGGTGATGGCTTCCTATGTTTCTTCCAGTGACTGGATTACGCAAAGGTATAAGGCTCTTGTTCATAACGCCGTCAACATCATCACGAAGTGATGTAATTGCCTTGTCATCAAGTGCAGTTACTAGACTTCTGATTGCATCCCAGTATGACTGACGCCATTCAGGACCCATTGTAGATGTCTTTTCAAATTGAACTGCCTTAGAGAAGAACGCACTAGTGAGTCTTTCAAACTCTCCTCGGTTCATCTTAAGTGAAGATGTGCGAGATACTGGAACAACCATTCGGATTCCATCCCAGTTACCTAGGTCAGAGAATGCGCTTTCCAAATCATTAGCAAACTCACGGTTTACTGAATCAAATCCAGCACGCTTTGTAAGTGGTTTGCGGCTTAGTTGAGCAGTCTTATCTGCAATTGCTCGTCCCGTAGGGATTGACAATGTCTTTAATCCTACAGTTACTTCGCCGTCAAGGATTAACTTCTTGATTAGCTCTTTACCTTCTCCACCACCTGCAAGTTCTTCGATACGTGCAAGCACTGATACAGCTTCACCGTTCTCATTGGTACCATTGAATAGGTACTTCATGAGTCCGTCCTTGGTGACAGCAAACTCTTTAAACTCAGCATTCTTAGATGCTACAAATCTATCCAATGAAGGACGTCCTGCGCCCTTAAGGAAGTAGTTGACTGTATCCATCTCTTTACCAGGCTTTGTCTTGAGGACAGCCTTAACGAACTCAGAGTTATGTAGGATACGAGCCTGTGATGCAAATCCCTGCCACCAGTTAGGGTGTCCGTAGACTTCCTTCTGATAACCAATTGCACTTAGAATCTTATTTATCTCTCCGTCACCTGATGCTCCGAGTGAAGACTCAGCCATGAAAGATACATATGGGTCAAGAATATCATCAGCAATAACTTCAGCATTGAACTCTTCAGCAGATGACCCACGCTTAAAGTTGTTACCATGTACGTCGTGGCGTACTTCGTCTAGCTGGTTAAGCAATGCTTTCCACTTAGGTCCACCGTCGCGTCCAAGCCACATAGCCATGGCACTGAGTGGGTGGTTAAAGAATGATACATGGCCTACACCGAATACACGAATCTGCTCTTCAATAATGTTACGGCTGATGTAGGCTGGGCGGACCATAACCGTCTTCTTCCATACATTGTTGAATACGCTTAGTGCGTCAATCGGACGGCCTGTAACCTTACCGATGATAGATGTTGTACGTAGTGCATCCTGAATTTCTTTAGGACTTGGAATAAATACGAACGAGTTAAGCAGTTCAGAGTCTAGGTGAGAAGAGTGAAGTGTAACTTTCTTACCATTAGATAAACCAAACACAATGTCTGCGCCCTTTGCGTGGCGCTCTGCCCAATAAGCTGCAGTATCTGCACGCTCAGTCTCAAAGATGCGGGTAATCTTACGGAACTCCGCCAATTGCTCGCCAGTAAAGCGAGATGCGTACTTATCAAAGATTGCATCAAATAAACGTGCAGATGCCTGGAATCCAGACTTAGATGAGTCTGTTGCAAAGGCAACTTCGTTAATAATCTTATCAAGTGTAGGTTTATCTAGCTCCATTGAGCGACCAACGTTGTTAACAACCTCAATAAGTTTATCTTTGTCAGCTACATGTACAAGAGTACCACCAGCATCGGGAAGAAAAGCGTCATACTTGCGTCCGATTGCTACAATCTTCTCGCCAAGTGGCATACGCTTTATAGCTTGCGCTGTTGCGCCTGTCAATGAACGCGATGTCTTTAGAACTGTACCCTTTTCAAGGCCAGTTAGTTCTTCGAATCTACGACTGAACCGTGTTCCCTCTTCTAGGGAGCGTTGGATAACCTTGCCGTCTGCGACGAAGGGTGCAATTGCCTCTAAAACCTGCTGACGGTCCGTAGCCTTTGCTAATGCAACTGCTTCGTCTACGGTTAAACGTCCCTTTGACAGCTTCTGAATCTTACGGAAGTCATCAATGTCTGCAATTGCGTCAATAATGTGGCTGCTCTGTGGGCCTGAAAGGAATGTTGCGATTGAATCGTAGTCAATTTTGATACGACCAACCTCATCACGCACTTTTGCCATAGCAGCAAAGTTCTTAATGTACGCATCTACCTTTTCTGCCTTAGTTGCAGTGGTTGCTACGTTCATCGCTTCGATAGATGCGTTAGTTTTTGCTACAAGAGTATCTAACTGAGCTTGAAGAACAGTTGCCTTCTTAGCAGCCTTAGCTGCTGTAATACCCTTTGACGCTTGTGCAGCAGTTTGCGCTTCTCTGAGTGACTTAGCAACTCGTCCATACGCAAGAAATGGGTCAAGTGCTACTGATACACCAATGTCACCAATTGCATCAATGATGCGTGCAGCATCAGATTCAGGATGTCCACCTGTAAGTACGTATGATACTGGGCTCAGAAGTGAGTATGGTCGGTAGTATGTCTGACCATCTACTTCAAATGCAATCTTGGAAACTTTCATCTGCTCTTCTCGAGCCTTGAATCCAGCACCCACTTCTTCACTTGGGAAGAATCCTGAACCGATATCCACTTTACCGTCTTGAATACCCTGCTTCATAATCTGAAAGACTGTTTGCTGGCCTAGGAGTTCCTTGCCAACCTTCTTCTCAATTGCAAATGGTTCTGCTGCTAGCAGGCCAAGCTCTTCTCGAGTCGCACCCTCCTTAAGAGGATTGCCAAGCCAGTCAACTTCACCAGCTTTTACAGCGTTCCATTCTTTACCAGCTGCGTCTATCGCGCTTCGAAGAGGAGCTGCAAGTCCTTCTACAACTGCGTTGCTTATAACCACGCCACCACGGGAGATGCCCTTTAGGCCAGTCCAGAGTAATCCCCAGCCAGTCTTATTAAAACGCTCAGTTGAGATGCGTGCTGACTCTTTTTGAATATCAGCTAAACGCTGTGCTTGAGTCTGCGCATCAATATCAGTGAGCGTCTTAACGAGTGGATTGTCAGGCATAGCACCATTACGTGCAAGACCTGCAACAATACCAACTGATGCGTTAGGATTAGTGCGTAGAATTTCACGCGCTCTAAATCCTTCTTCACCAGTAATCATTGCTGACGCTTTTGCGATGTCAGAATAGTCAGCTTGCTGCTGAGTTATCTGTCGTTCTTGAACTCCAACAAGTACTGGCAAGCCATTCTTGTCTTTTTTAATGCTAGGTAATGTCGCCACTAGATACGACCTTGCTGCTGTAACTTCTCCAAAGCAAAACGAACATCTTGATTAGTTGGGTCCTGCATTGCCATAACCTGAAGCAACTGAACTGGTGACTCAGGTTCTGGTACAGCCATTGCTGGCATAACAAGTGATGATGAATCTGGACCAGGTCCGACATCTCCACCGTGTGTTAAATCTTGCTCAGGCAATGCTGTCTTATCAAATAACCCAATGAGTGGTGAAGCTGTTGGCTTCTGCGAAGATGCATTCAAAGATGCACCCTTCATCTGGTTATTAATTTCTTTGTTCTGGCCGTATGCAAAACCTGTGTAGTCTATGTTAGGAACTCCATCGGCAGAACCATTTCCTCCAAGGCCGTTAACGCCGACGTTGTTCTGCGGTGCAAGAGGACGATTACCGCCTCTGTTATCTTGTGGCGCAGTTGTCATTGTTTCTCCTACTTAGTAAATTGAATTTTAGTAATGATTGGTCCACTTGTATAAATGTCCCACTCTGTTGCAATCTCAATTGCTTTTCGTACTAGCCTTTCAGCTTGAGAAGCATCTTGTACATCATCGATACCCAGCGCTGCCATAGCTCCAAGAGCAATCGGGCTACCAGAGCCAGCGTAGTAGATACCACGTATATCACGGTCCCAAGAGTAATCCTCAAAGATAGGATAAACAGTTCCACGAACACTGACAAGAAATTGCGAATCATGCGAAGCAGCATCGCCGTCCTCTTTCATGTCATACCCTGCGTCAATAAATACTTGTCGCATTTGTGGAATAAATTTTTGTGTCATAAATATATCTAAGTTTTCAGCTGCTGTAGGCTTTGGAGCCTTCCAGCCAAACTGCAATATATTCGAACCTCTACCTGCACCAGCTCCAGCAATCAGAGCTCCATTATTTTCAACAATCTTATGTGTTGCCATCTCCATTGGACGGCCATCTTCATCTGAGCTACGGGAGTCACAACCCATTACAACCCAGCCCTTGCCCTGAATAGCAGCTAATGTTGTCATTGTCCCCCGCCTTAGTTATAGTCTGTACTGTGTGGTTGCTCTTCCGCCAGCTGCACCACCAGCTGTCATGTTAGCAAGGATTGTTTGAATATCAGGTGCTTGTTGTTGTACTTCAGGTGCGCCACCCATTGGGGAAGCGCCTCCTGCTGGAACGCCTTCAGGAGCAGGGGACGGTTGCTCAACCGATTGTGGAGCCCCAGCAGGAGGAACTGGTTGCTGCTGTGGGGCGAAGATGTCAGCGATGACGTCTTCTAGTGCCTGTCCCTTTTGGCGTGCCTTAATCACAGCGGCAATTTGTCGCACTACTTCAGAAGCGTCCTGGCCTTGCATAGCCATCTGTGGTATCGCTTGAGAGAGTGCAGTGATAGAACCAAGAAGAGAATCTCTCATCTTCTCGATTTCAATTTTTTCTAGTTCCTGAGTTACGTTGACAGTGAATGGGAGTTCACGCATAGCCATATCCTTAGAGATAAGCCCTCCGCCAAGAGCTTGCAACATAAAGATAAGACCCTGTGCTGGGTTAAGACCAGCAAGCATTCCATAACGGACATCAGCTGAATAGTCCTGCTTGATATCTTTTGAAGGCTTATATGTAATTTCGTATGGGCTACCAGAATCAACACCACGAATGGTCTTTTCTTCTGGGAAAATTGTTTCATCAATTTCAAAACACAAGCTGATTACATCACGAAGTGCAGCAGCAAAGATAGCTTGTGCTGACTTAACTTGTGTATCAAATGCTCCCATAAGAGCTTGTACACCTTGGCCTGTAACGACAGATGCGTTAACGTTACCAGTACGTCCTTCAGGATAACGAGTACCAACGCGAAGTTCCTGGTTAAGCAATGTCTGCTCAGTGAATGCGCCTTGTGGTAGATTCAGGTCTACACGGCGTACGCCTGCTGGGTTGGCAGTACGAATAACCGCATCTCCACCAAGCTGAAGTTCCTGTACATCCTGTGGGAGTACAATAGGAGCCTGTACAGATTTCTCTGCAGCTTCCATTGCAAGCAACGCAAAGCGGTTGCGTAGTAGTTGGATGCCAAGTACATCGTCGAATTGTCCACGAAGTTCACCATCAATAGATGGCTTGCGTGCAACAACAATCATCATCTTGCCAAGCGGATTTCGTGCCTGAGAAAGAATTAGATTATCTTTAGCTGGGATATAGATGACTGACTGGTCTTTATCGTAATAACGAATCAGTTCAATCTGAGCATTTAGGTCTTGCTTGTAACCCATAGGTCCAAGAAGTTGTGTATCATACTCAGGGAATGTAGAGCAGAGCTCTCCGAGTGTCATTGTATATCGTTTTGCGAAAGCTACGCAACGTCCATAGCGGTCAAATTCTGGGTAAGCCCCAATTGGGTTTTCTATGCGGATACGTGGTAGTTTCGATTCCTCGTCCAATTCAATCATGAATGGGAGGAAACCGTATGTGATGTACCAGTCAGCACCTGAGTACATCTGTACTGATAGGTCTGAGTTCTGGAAATAGTTAGCTGCGATGCGAGTGCGTTTATCAGCAAACTGACGTGCTCTATCAGATGTCTGATTTGCAGCAGAGCAGTTAACCGCTGGAAGCGGAGCCATGACTTCAGATAAGTCGCGTGCTACGATGTCAACAAAGTTTGCGACTACGTTTGCATCTACGCCTGATGGGAAGAAGTCAGGATAGACTTCAGAAATCTTGCCCTTACGTACAGCAAGGACGTCAAGGTTACGTGCATCACGTTCATGGTTGCGATAGCGCAGCGATTGAACGCGTGCTGCAACCTGTTCCATAGATAATGTCATCGTGTATTACGTCCTTGATTTCTAATGCGTGCCATTTCGGCAGCTTTCTCTTTCGCCAAACGGCGAGCAAGTTCTTCGGCTGTTGCCTTCTTTGCACCCATTGCATCACGTGCTTGGGCAATTGAATTCTTTGCTGACGGAGTTAGCTCTCGGTATACTGGTTGAACATTCTTGCCACTAGAGCCACCAATGCCACCAGAGCTGCGAGGGGTGCCTCCGCCAGACTGGGATAGGTTACTGTCTTTTGGCATTATTGTCCTAACGATTAGAAGGGAAAATTATTTATTTTTCTTTTTAGATTCAGCAGCAATTGCTGCTTCAATGCGTAAATATTCTTGAGAATACTTTGGCTTTATTTCAAAACCTTTTTTAATTTTTTGCAAAATTGAAGGTTCATTATTTTTAGGTTTTGCTGGTGGATTATTATTTGCACCTAGGCCAGCATTACCACCTGTGCCCATTGCATAAACTGGGTTTACGTTTTTTCCACCAGGTCCTGAAATTCCGCCTGAGTTTCTTGTTCCTGTTGCCATTTGGATTCCTATCCGTATGTTTGAGCCCATTGCTCTGCAAAGGCTTCGTCTAAATTTATTGAACCGCGTGAGCCCATCTGTGCTCTTGTAGCCCAACGGTTTGATTGATACTGACCAACTCTTGATGTGTTCTGCATTAACTCGCGTATGCGGATGACTGCAAACCAGAGAGCCATCACAGTATCTGTGGGGTTCTTGGTATCAGGTTTCCAGGTAATTAATTGCTGTACGAGGGTTTTGATTCCCTCAGAGCCTTCGTTACTTGGTATCTCCATGATATTGTTATCCTGGAAACGGCCGTCACGCGTATTACCAAACAGCATAGCCATAGAGGCTACACCGAAAGAGGTGTCCCATTTGTTCTTACCAGTAAAGTGTGAATTCAACTGGCAGCCATAAGAGGCTAGAAAGTTTCTTAAGTTCTCATCCAGGGCGTAAGCCTTCTGGTGAGCGTTGATTTCAATACGCAATTCCTGAGGACGGTACTTCTCAACCCAGTCTTCGATTAGATGTTGAATCTTATCTGGTGAAGGCTCAGTCATGTTGACGCAGTCAAGAATATAAATCTTGCCATCGGACTTGTTGTATGTGGCTATAACAGCACCAGTTGCACCTGACATAGCAGGGTCAAGGCCCATAACAGTATATGTACCTTCAGCGTACTTAGGGTGTCCAGGTACTCCAGGCTTTAACGGGCCACGCTTTCGCATTCCGTTGATGCTTCCTGCAACGCAGGTTGGTGAGAAGATTGAATCTTCTGTGACATCCTCTTGCTGATAAACCATTGCCCATACTGCGGGAGAGACCTGAGAGCGGCGCTTAGAGAGCGAGGGTCCATCCCACTTGGGAAAGTTCCCATTGGGTAACGCGTCATCTTTTGCATTCTCCTGTTGGTCAGATTCTGGCCATAGTGTTTTCCACTTGTCAGGATTCTCGTCAAATTCTAAAACTGCTGGCATGGCACAATATGTGAAAGGTGCTACACCACCAGACCACTGACCTGGGTCGCGGAGCATCTTATAGAGGTCCACGGGCGCGACACGGGTTCCTACAATAATTAGTTTTCCGTGCCGCCCCAGGCGTGTGATAACTTCCTTTTGGAGCCACTCGAGTTGTTTTTCCCACTCATGGGCATTAGCTCCCATCACGGCGTCATCAACGATAATTAGGTCAGCGCGAGCACCGTAAATCTGAGAACCCATACCAAGGGCTTGTACGGTTGGGTCCTTCTCGCCTGAGTCACGTCCCGTACCTAGGTAAATCATATCAGCAGACCATTGTGTTGCATCGGCCTTGTATCCGCCGTTAGGACCGAAGGCCGTCTGCAACTTAATATATGCTGGGTGTGAAAGTCTTGTCTTAATTGCCCCAAGGAACTTGCGGGCCATACCTTGCGTCTTAGAGACGATTATGACTCGCATGTTGGGGTTGGTCACGATTTTGTATGTGACATAGTTTGTGGTCAGGGTAGTCGACTTGGCATGCTCGGGTGGCACGTTAATCAGGACTCTGTCGGGCTCTCCTGGCTCGTATGTCATACCAGCTGGTAGCCACTCGGGCTCGCGTCCCTCAACCATATCAATCCAGTCAAGCTGGTGGGGGAAGAGCTTTGAATCGAGGAACTGCTCACAGAAGGAGACGAAGTCGATATCCTTGAGTTCAGCTAAATCAGTCTTGACACCCTTACCCTCTAGGCGGGCCTTGTCGGCTCGCTCCTTGAAGGATGTGTCTGAGGCGCACCATTGACGGAATGTCACGTCATTGCGGCCTACAGTGCCCATAGCGGTAATTACAGTCGCGCCCTGGGCTAGGGCCATCAGGACTCTCTCCTGGGCCTCGCCCTTAGGAATGTCTTGCTTTCCTGGCTTTCTACCCATCAGTTAATCCCCTTGTTAATCGCTCTTATAACGGTCCCTGTATAGCGATATAACTCTCCCATTATATAATTATATATATATAATATATAGGAGTCGCGGAGTCTTAACGGAGCGACTCCGTATGTAATTCATTACATAATAGATAACCTGTTCAAAGTGCTAAAACGAACACATTCTGACTAAGTATTTTTAAAAGGCCTGGTCAGGCCTATATATTGCCCCCTAATATAATATAACAGAAATTTATTTGGGAAGACATAATACATACAAAAACATGGATTCACTACACCTACCCTCTAAATTGTCGATAAATCGACATATCTACATAGTAATATAATTGTCGATAAATAGATATATCGCTATATTGGTTTGTCGCTTGAGCGACTATCCACCAACCATGTCTTAAATGTCCAATTTGGGGGCTATGTCCTTATTAAATGTATAATTCCGAATTGTGATTCCATGCCCGATATGTCTGATATGTACCTTATGGGGGTGTGACCTAAATCACATGGTTAATGTCCGACATGTCCGAATTGTCCTCTTGACAAGCGTGAGCCGATAGGGTAAAGTACCTGTCATCAAGTCAAGCACTAGGCAAGTCTCACGACACGCCGATATTGCAAGATTTGACAAGGTAGGGCAAGTGTGTTACACTTACCCCACAAGCACCCCACAAGGGTGCAACCCGATAGTCGGTTGGTTGGCTATCACTTGACAAGTGAATATGGATATGCTAGACTAGTTACTAGTAACAGCGGGTCGCCCGTGGTATCACTACCATATCCATTAACACTTGACACGCGCTAGATACTATGGTATCTTATCGGCTCGCTACCGATTAGCGCACTAGCACAGGGAGATACCCTATGCGAAAGGATACCACCATGCCTAACCCTTACGGGGGAAGCGGTAGTATCGTGATGACACCTATACGCCCTATAGTAACTAGTCGCAGACTAGGCTCTACGGGGTGGCGACTACACGACACGCCAAATGGTCGCGCCTTCAAGCGCACCCGTAATGGCAAGGTGACAAGTAATCGCCCCAAGGTGGAACGCGTACTGCCTACCCTAGATGAAGCAACCGCATTAGCACTAGTGGCTAAGTTGGCTACCGCCGACACCGCGCCACACCTTAACCTTAATATCCACAATAAGTAGGATACGCCACGCCTAGTGATAGGCTACATAGGTTCACGACCTAGCGTGGCACGATTTGACAAGGTGTCGAATCTATGCTATACTATGGCATAACGCACGAAAGGTAAGAGCATGGATAAGCCAAGGTTCTATACCTGCCCAAATTGTGGCAGACTATTACTAGGTGCATATCCACCCTGCCCCTGCCTATCAACGAAAGGTGATGAAGCATGACCGCAACCCAACGCCTTACGGCGGAATTGCGGGCTAGTGAGTGGCTCGAATCTAGGGAAGGTGCTAAGGCACTATTCCAAGCGAACCTACTCGCAACCCCATGGCAACCTGCTACCAAGCAGACACGCCTTAAAGGATTACAGGAAGCATGACCAACATGGATATGCTCGCCGTAATCATAGCACTATCGGTCTCCATGACCCTAGTGATTACAACTGCACTAGCCAACGCTAGACTCACTCGCAAGATTGAGTACCTCAAGTTGCAACTGCGCAAGCATGGGCAATTTGACAACTAAATAAGATTATGCTATACTACACCTACAACATACAGGAAGGGAGTGAGTAGATATGGCAGAAGAAGTAGAAGATATTATATGTAGTCTATGCGACCAAATCATAGATGATGAGACGGAACGCCGATTCGGTGACGGCTCTATTGCTTGTGAGAATTGTACCGTATGGTGCGAGTCTTGCGAGGAATTGACCAGCACAGACGACTCGATTAGTGACGGCAGTAGTTACTATTGTCAATCTTGCGGTAAGTATTGTGAGCGTTGCAATAGTGCCTTCTCAGGTGACGATTACTTCGTTGAAGATGAGTCATGGTGTGAGTATTGCTACGAGAATAACACATTCTATTGTGAGCCTTGTGGCACTAGTTACAGCGACAGAAGTGACTACTATCATATAAATAATGATACATGGTGTGATGACTGCACTAGCCGACACGCATGGTACTGTAACGATTGTGACCAGTATAATCGTGAAGGTGATGAGTGTAGCAACTGTGAGAATACACAGAGTGGCAACCCATCTATCGTTGGTCGTGAGTGTAATTGCCGTAAGGTTATACACGACTACAACTGCAAGCCACCGCTAGTATTCCATGGCGAGTCCAAGAGTGGGCTTTATATGGGGCTAGAGTTGGAGACACAGATTCAAGGCGGTAGCCTAGACGGTGCATCCGAATACGCGACCAACGCTCTACTAGAAAATAAAATCGGTATCATCAAGCATGACGGCAGTATCAGTCGTGACGGGTATGACGGGTTCGAGATAGTGACACAACCACATACTCACTTGCAATATCGAGAACATAGTGATACACTATGGAATATTATCAACACGCTACGCCTAGACTATGGTGCTAGGTCATGGGATACCAAATCCTGTGGCATACATATCCATGTCTCTCGCGCTGGCTTCTCAAGTGGTGCGCACATGCACCGCTTCATATCATTCGTGTATTCTAATGCAGAATACATGATGAAGTTCGGTGGTCGCAAGTCCGATTATGCTAGGTTCAATGATGTCTATACCTTCAACCAGTATGACCAACCAGTCAAGTCGTTCAAGCACAAGTTAGCAGACCCACGCCGTAGCAATACGGAAAGATATTCTGCGGTCAATACGCAGAATCAAGGCACGCTAGAACTTAGGTTCTTTCGTGGTACTATGAATGTCAGCACTATTCTATCGGCACTTGACTTAGCGCAAGCCATGGTAGAATACACTAGAGACCTACGACTTGACGAGGTCAAGTTAGGTGCGCTAGACTGGACATGGTTCGTTGATTATGTACGAGATAACAACGGACTATATCCCGACCTATACTCCCGAATCTATAAGGTATCGGGCGTAGATATAACCAACCCAACACTAGAGAATGCATGAGGTGATGTATGTGTATCCTTGTGGTGTGTGAACCCAATAGCACACCAACCAAGACAGACCTACACAATGGTGCGTGTAGTAATCCTCACGGTTATGGCTTTGCCATTATCGCTGGAGATACTATCATATCAGAGCGTAGTATGTCTGCTAAAAAATCTATTGCACGATTCTTGGAATTGCGTAAGCAATATCCTAACGGCTACGCCATGTGGCACGCACGATACGCCACGCATGGTGTTAAGAACGAGGCTAACTGCCACCCATTCAAGGTTGGCAATTCAGACTTGACATACCTAGCACACAATGGTATACTAGATGTAACGATTGAGAAATCAGATAAGCGTAGCGACACTAGAGTATTCGCAGAGGATACCTTGCCACTTATGGGTGGCGTGTCGGTACTTGACAATGACACAGTATGGACTATGGTTAGCAAGTGGGCTAGTGGTAGCAAGATATGTATCCTAACCTTAGACCCTAGTGCCAAGCACCAAATCTACCTAGTCAATGAGAACTTAGGTACATGGGACAATGCTGGTATATGGTGGAGTAATCAGTCGCATAAGCGCACCACATATACCACCCCCTCTACAGTATGGCAAGCACCAGCAAGGGACTTAGACAAGGCAGAGCAACTAGCCTATGACTATGCACTCAAGCACTACTATCAAGAAGAAGGGGAAGAAGTAATAGACCTCTGCCCTAACTGCGAGACACTCGTAGATATGCATGAGAATCCATACTACTGCAACATGTGTGAGATATGCTTCGACTGTGATACCAGTATCATAGACTGCCTATGCTACACACCCGATAGACAATGGTCAAGCAAGAAGGACTATGACCTGTTCAGCTCACTATAATTCCACATGGATAGTCTATGTGGGGTAACACCAACTAACGAGAGGCAATACAATCATGTCAGCAACAGCAATTCAGAATATCGCAGATGAAATCTCTGCACTAGCAAGCGAAGTAGCATACCTTGCTATGTCAGTAGACACATCATCAGATTACCCAACACGGGGTACTATTGTGAAGGCTCTGCCTACACAAAATCGTTACAAGGCTAAGTCAATGTGGGTATCATTGGGCGACGGTACATACAAGCACTTGACTGGTAGCAAGGGTCTCATCACAACCCATGCTCGCCTTGACGGGTATGTCTCGACTGTATTCGAGGCGTAACCAACTGACCTGAGCATGTCATCAAACTGCTCACCATTATTACCAACGAGAGGATACATAATGACAGAACGCACCGTACTATGGCAGACTACAATCTATGATAAAGATGTAGCCAACATGAGTGAAGATAAGATTAAAGAATTCAGATTAGAACTAATCAAGGCAGTAACGGAAGTCTGCTGGAACTATGGGGTACACAACTGATGAGTAAGTATGTAGTGATATGCCAAGTCGACGAGTGCGAGGCAGAAAACCTTGACTGGGAAGATAACAATGGAACTTACTGGTTCACATGCTCAACATGTGGATACGATAACGAGGTGGTGCATTCACCATGGAAATGAGTAACATGCAAGGATTATGTACGACACACGAGAACCCTGACCTATGGTTCGAGGACTCAGGCGACCTATTTGAGAGACGAAAGGGTAGCAAGAATCCACTCATCAAGTTTGCAATACGCAAGGCTAACATGATTAAAGCCATAGAACTGTGTAACAAATGTCCGATTCGTACCAATTGTCTGAATGAAGGACTTAAAGATGAGAACCTAGACTATGGCATATGGGGTGGCTTGCTACCTGGCGAACGCATACTCATGGTTGATAAGATTGTTGGTGCAACCGACAGAAAGTATCGCGTAGTGACAGCGCTGAACATTAGGAGTTCAATGAAATGAAATCAATATTCTTCTTGCTATTCGTAATGGTTAGCATATTTCTGTTCACCCCTCCATCAGAAGCACCAACACAAACAAACACGGTGACATTGACATGGAGTAAAGCGGACAGCAAGGCATATGCAAGAGACCAGTTATCTGCATGGCAAGAAGAACAATGGTCATGCCTTAGTAATCTGTGGGGCAAGGAATCTGCATGGAATCCTAATGCTTACAATAGCGTCAGAGTTATGGGGAAGAACGCTGGCGGTATACCACAGTTACTGGGGCTTGACCCTGACACACCTGCACCACGACAAATTGAACGAGGGCTATCCTATATCTACTACAGATATGATACACCATGCAACGCATGGGCATTCTTCAAGAGGAATGGGTGGCACTAATGATAACCAAAGATAAGAAGGTTATGTGTGACTCATGTCACAAGGAGATAAAGGGTGAGGCAAATACAATCACTAATCATGGTAGAGGTTGGGCACAGTACGCCAAGAAGTTCAACCACTTCCACCCCAACCCATTCGATTGCGCTAATGCAACCGAGACAGTAAAGATATACCATAAGAGGGCCATGACTAAACGAGAGGACGACAATGGCTAAACATATTACAGAGATGAAGCCTGATTACACTCAGGCTATGGACATACGCGGTAAGCCAACCGCTGTGTGCCCATGTGGGTGTGAGATATGGAATGTTAAGTGTAAGTTCGACGACGACGGTGAGATTGACATGTACTTCTTAGACATGGAATGTGCCGAGTGTGGTACATTAGCTACTGCACCCACACCTATTGACTCAGAACCTGCCAAAGATATGTCGGCATGCACAAGGTGCGAGGCAATGTATGAGACAGAAACTCTAATGACAATGGGTGACTGGCTTGTATGTGAGATATGTTGGGGTGACTTATGACCGAGTTCTTACATGAACTAATCAAGAAACAAAACATGAACCAATTGATAAGTGAAATGGTTGATGAAGCCTCTGACCCATGGAGATATTCAGAACCACCACCACCATTCACTGGTAACATCAACATGCAAGAGCAACGAGACACGGGACAGGGGCCATACTAATGCCCAACTATGAGTACCGATGTGACGATTGCAATACATCAGAGGAACACTATCGCAAGATAGAAGAGAGGGATGAATGTCCTTCTTGTCAATACTGCTTACGAATAATGCGCAGAATAATTAATCCAACGCCAGTTAAGTTCAATGCAACTGGCTTTTATTCAACGGGAGGATAGCATACGATTACTTAAGATTACATCAACTGTTACACTCTTAGCACTCTTAGGAGGCGTGGTCACTATCGTGCCCGCCATCATACTAGTATCTCTAGCTATTTATTTATTATTTTGAAAGGTTATATATGTACGGCGACTTGACATCAGACGAAGTTACTGCTATCGTTCGTGAGCATGTAGCAAATTGGCAAGAATATGAGACTGAAGATGACTGCATCTCAGATAACATGGAAATTCTCTTTGAACACCTATGGGTAGACGAGGAAGATGATGAACCGTTTGAAGAGTATGAGTTCGACGAAGAACTAATCGACGAGTGATTGCTCGTCGTCAGGTTCTTCATCCACTATATCTCTATCAACCCAAGGCTTCATCCCACCCATCAACCTAACAAGTTTGCGTATTACTCTCGTTGTACGCATGCGAGTAGCGTCAGGGCTAACGAGCTCAAGCTCCTTGGCTATGTCCGCATACTCCATAGACTCTGCATATCTTAAGAAGAGTAACTGTTTATCTTCAGTGCTTAACTTATGGTATGCGGAGTCTACCTCTATCATCATAGCCTGTAGATTACCGCCCTCATTAGGAGCACTAGGCCTTCCTGGCCTACCAAGATTAAGTTTATGGGTTACACCCCACTCACTGCGCAACACAGCAGGAAGCAACGCCTCCACTATTACTGGGTCATAGTAATACAAATCAGATACATCATAGCCAAGGGACTTGGCCTTCTGATACTGACAATAATCTAGTGCATAGTTACGAAGGCTACGGTAGATAAGGTTCTTTGCATCCTTACCGCCCATCTCATTCCATTCAGTAAACTTATTTATATGGGCAGGGAACCACTCGTATAGTGTCTGACGAATATCCTCAAGTTCAATCATCTTAAACTTTCTATGATACTCACTAGCTACATTGGTTACTGCATATTCCCAAGGCTCAATTAGCTTCCAGTCCATCATCAACTTTCTCATTCTTATACTTACGACTCATGGATAGTAAATCTTCTACAGTAATTAAATAGCCCTTGCTTTTGTTAGGTGGTATCTCGCATGAGATTTCTCTACCTAATTCAAGCACACCCTTCTTAAGGATATGCGTTGGTACAATAACAACTGTTTGTTCTAGTACGAACGCCCAGTATGCAGCCTCAGTAACCATCAAGCCTGATGGCTCCCATGATTTAGACTTCATGAACCAGCACTCAACCTCAATGTAAAGGTTGTTAGTAATCCACCACTTCCTGTCGCGCTTTACTTCGACAGTCTTGCCACCAGTAAGTAGTTCTTCTACTAGTTTCTCACCCTTACGGCCATAGCCGAAGTCCAAATCGAATGAAGACTTGTTAGTCATTAGGCCACTTTCCTCTTAGTACTAGCAACCCTATGATTGCATAGTTTGCCATGTCCTTGAAGGAATCCTCAAGGCTTTCATGCTGTGGGTCTTTGTTATTATCTACTAGGTTATTGATGCGTGCAAACTTATCCCACATACGCACACGCAGGCCATTGACTGGCCCACCTGGGCTACGCGAGATGTTGGTTGGACCATAATCATTGTGCTTACTAAGCAATAGGTCAGCCAGTTCCTGGAAGGTAGAGGCTACGTCATATGCGAAATCCGAATCTCTAATACCAACTGCTGGTTCTCCATGCGTACTTGCGTCACCGTAAAACCTTGATTCGCCAGGTGCTGGGTAATCTGCCATATCAATTCACTCTCCACCTTCGAGTAGTTGTTTAAGTTCATCATCTATTTCCGCCATGCTGGAACCTACAATCATGTCTTCGATGACTTCGACAACTGTTGATGGTTCCATCTCGACAGTAAAGAGAGTCATGTACGTATCTTGTGCTACACTTTTAATCTTCTCGGGCTCATCAGCATAACGATAGAAGCAACGCAACAACGAACCAATCATCAGGCGATAGCCATTAGGTAGGATAAGTGCTGGGTCAAACTCTTCGTCTTCCTCGAGCAGGTGGTCAGTCGCTTCGAATACATTCTCGAACTGCTCACCACATTCAGGACATGGTTTAATCGGCTTCATTGGTTAGCCCTGCTTTCTCTCTGATATAGTCCGCACCGAACTTGACGTAGATAGAATTGACATCTTCGCCGTCTGGCATGGAGACGATAGTAACTGGAAGTTCTCGGGCAAGCCCTGCTGCAAATTCTTTTCCAGGCTGGTCGCCATCAGCGAATACAAATACTCTTTCAAAATCTGCGAGCAATCTTGTGTAGTGTTTCTTCCATGAGTTCGAACCTGGAACTCCAACACAAGGGATACCGACGCATCTACTGAGCGTGATTGTATCAAGCTCTCCTTCACATACGCCAATCCAATCACCTGCCCTTTCAATATCTAGTACGTTGTACATCTTAGTGTCACTACCAGTCATGCCCATATACTTAGGCTCAACTGCTGGGTTCAAACTTCTAAATCTAATATCAACTACACCAGTCTTAGTTACATACGGTATGGCTAAGCGCCCGAGGTATGCTTCATGTCCTGTCTCAGGCTCCGCGACTACGCCTAATCGAGCCAGCCGTGCTACTTCGATTGGAATACCCCTGCTTGCTAGGTAATCTTCGGCCTGATAAATGCTTTCCTGGTACTTGCGTGTTGCTTGTCCCAGCAAATCCTTCTGCGATTCTAGCTGCCTCACGTATGTCAACTCCCTCCTGCATAGCTACGATTTGTAAACTATTTCCTTGTACTCCACATGCAAAACATATAAAAATATTCTTATCTAGGTTAACTGTTCCTGATTGATGACTATCACCGTGGAACGGACACCTTAAGTTAGCTTGGCCATGGTCACGCCGTAGCGTTGCACCGTAGTGCTCAAGCACAGCCTTGATTGAAGGCAAGTTACTCACCAAAGACATCTCCTAACCTCAGTACTAAATATGAATCTGCTATTGACTTACCTCTTGCCTTGATTACTATCGCTGGAAGAATGTTTTCCCTGTCAATGCCTCTAGCTTCTGCGTAATTGTCCGCTTCGACCTGTGCTTCTTTGCTCCAGCCACTAAGGCTGATTGCGTTACCTGCTCCTGGTGCTTTGCATTCAAGGATGCCAATGGTTCCTCCAATGAAATCCTTGCGGACAACAACATCCCCTTCATCTTTGCTACCTCTCCTTGCAAGGCGTTCAGCGTCGTATCCAATTCCTCTAAAGTATTTCGTGATGTCTGTTTCATATGTTGCTCCCCTAGCCTTATGGCTTTTCCTAGTTGTCATTCTTCTTTATCCAAACTTGGTAACTATCAACTAACTGAGTGTACTCACCAGTATGTGTCTGTAAAAAATTATCAATTGCTGGCTTAGGCGTGGTATCAGGTGGTAAGTCTTTGCCCCATTGATAATCATCAAAGGCAAGGATACCTTTAGGCTTGAGTAGATTCCATGCACTGTATGCATCACGCTCAACCTGAGCAGATGTATGACCGCCATCAATGTAGATGAAGTCAAAATGTGCAGCAATCTCTCCAGTGAAGTACTTATCACTAGTCATCTTAAGCCTTACAACTTTCTGATACTTAGTGATACGTGCTTCATAATACTTCAGTACTCTCTCGAAGTCGATAGCCTGATGCTCGCGTTCATCTGAACCAGCCCACGTATCAACATCAATTAGCACACACGTTGGATGCGTTAGAACATTCTCGCATAACCAAACACTTGCATCACCTGTGTATGCACCAATCTGCAGGAACCTTAAGTCAGGCTTGCCACTAAGGTGAGCAAGCTGAGCCTCAAAGTTATACTGTTGACCAGCAAACCAATTAGGAAACTGTGTCATGCGTTCTCTGGAATATCATCGATGAACATATACTCAGGGTTGAATGCAACCCAAGTCATTAGTCCTCCGCCTGCGTCGGCACGACCATATCTGTTCTTGACAGGCGCAACTCCCATACTTGTCCCGACAACTCCAAGCGTACAGATGAGTGCGGGTAATTGCGCAACCTTTCCTTGGATAGCACTTCTAGGTTGGCATGGAGAGCCTTGGATAGCCTCCGATGTGTGATGTAAGACAACAACTGCTGCATTGGTCGCTCTAGCAAGGTATTTCAACTCCTTCATAATCGCACGCATAGATGCGAACTCTTCACCACCATCGGTGGCTACGTCCATTAGGTTATCTACTACAATAAGAACTGGGGGACAACCCCATAGTTCTTCAAATGCTTGTACTTCTTCATCAATGTCTTGCAATGATGGTGCTGATTCAAATGACCACACAATGTGTGAACCTCGGGCAAGTGTAGCCTTAGTCCAGCCATGGTCAGTATTCATGAGTGACTCTACGTCACCCTGTGACTTACCTGAAATCATTGAGGCTAATCGCATAGCCATAGTGTGTGCGTTGGTATCTGCTGAGATGTATAGAGTTGGAACTCTCATCTTCAAAGCTAATGCTAGTGCTAGGGTTGACTTACCTACACCTGGTGCTGCTGCAAACATTGAAACTTCAGAGCGACGTATGATAATCTTGTTTGACTCGAACGCTTTGAAGCAACTAGGGAGCGGTTCTCCACCGATACTGGCACGGCCAACGCTTCTGACAAGTGTACGCATGGTTCATTCCCTTCTGTAAGGATAGAACGTAGCCACCATTGCGGTGTGTAACGATGGCTACGCTCAATCATATCTTAGTTAACTGGCTTGCATTGGTCAGGCGTGCCTTGTGGTGTTGGGCATGCCCAGAAAGCGTAAGGCTTCCCACTTGTCTTGCTCACTCCCTGTCGGAAGATTCGTGCCCCGTGAATGCACGTCGGACTTGCTGTCCCCGCTGGCGTTACCGCGGACGGTGGAGCTCCAACGGATGCTGCTGCCTGCTGGATTGGAGCGGAGAATTGCGATGGCGTTGTGCCTGCTGTTGAACCAGTGGTCCCCAAAGGGGCCGCGTTGTATGCACCAACAACCAATCGTTGTACTGATGCAACTTGTGATGAGTAATCTCCAACACCTTCGAGCAACACGCTTAGTTCGTCGGCCGTATTGGCACGCACGTTAATCATGTCACCTGCTGGTGTCTTATAGGAGACTTGTAGTTTCCAGTCTTCGTTCATCTGTTATCCTATCTTAGTTGAGAACTGACAATGTGCGGTCAGTCCACACTTGTATTGGCAATTGTTTGTGTTCGGCAAGAATATACCTGCCTTACGTGCTTTGTCAAACCCTGATACCAGGTACTCCAGCTTCTCCTCTGTGTACTGTTCAAGACTGACCAACGGTGACACGCCGTGTTGACGTGACATGAAGTATGTTCCCCACTTGATATCTATGCCAAAGGTTTTCATCAAACCAATCTTATAGAAACCAAGCTGCAGTGTATTGGAAGGCGTAGCCTGGGATGTCTTAAGGTCAACAATGACTAACTCACCATTAACTTCGAACACCCTATCAAGAATCATCTTGACTGGTACACCAGTAAACTCGGGAATCATTTCGAGTTCGATAGCTGGGACACCTTGCGGTGTCTTCCATATCTTCCAATCGGTATTGGCTTGTCGCCATTCAATGTAGGCCTGTACCCAACGAGGACCAGCTTCGTGCCAGAAAGCTTCGTTCTCTTTGTTAGGATTAGCTTTAGTAGCCCTACCACCAACACGTGCATTGGTTAGGTCAGTAGTACCAAGCTCATCAGCCCATGCTCTAGCCCATAGTTCCTGTATCATGCATTCTCCAAATCCCACAGTTCAGTTGCTCGGTGAAATGCCGAACCACCTACCGACCAAACCGAAGGTTCTTCTGGTACCATCATTAATCTACCGAGGTAGTACTGATAGCCACAGTCGATGTAGGTCGAGAATGCTGAGTATGAAACATGCTCGGGTAGTTTATATTCTCCAAGTTGTATCATCGTGGGTGTAGTATAGCACAGGTCAGGTGTTGTGCAGGTAGGCTGCCTACCTACACCCATCAGGGTTCAGTGTATACTTGTATATAATATATAATATAAAGACCCTGAAAGGGTCTTATAGTATATATATAATATATATTATAGGAGATAGAATGACTGAAGTAATACTAGGTTCGCTAGCTGCGCTAGCAATTCGTGATATTGTATACGAGGCAGTTGCTCGATACAACCACTACCGACGACATAAAGACTTTGAAGTGTTCGTTGACCTGCTTGAAGACATTGACGCTGACGAAAATTAAATAATATTTGCCTGGAATATAAGCCTGTGGTCGGCTGAACGGTGAGGCGAATATATCTCTGTAGAAGGCGTACGATTCCTATCGCTGAAAACACAAAAAGACCCCCTTCCATAGCAGTGATGCTAGGGTTGGGGGTCTTCTTGTCTCTATGGCCCAGCTAAGGGCCTATATGAGGTGGTTTACTTCTTGCTTCCGATGCCAAATTCCTTGGCCTTAGGGTCGAGAGCCTTCCAGATTGGCGCAATGAACGCTGATAGGAAAGCATAAACCAAAGCTTTAGGGTCT
>Ga0209500_10000355_pt1 | contig 39867 bp, 75 predicted proteins | sample S_140212_EF_Meta_FD_187323 | JGI IMG/M metagenome (GOLD analysis project Ga0209500, IMG submission 187323) | Freshwater microbial communities from Lake Simoncouche, Canada to study carbon cycling - S_140212_EF_MetaG (SPAdes) (version 2) | ecosystem: Environmental > Aquatic > Freshwater > Lake ... | reverse complement strand
ACCATACGCAAGTTCGTTGACAGCAAGACGCTATGGTGTTATGCTGAAAATATCGCACCTTTCAAGCGTCCTTATCCGGGGTTTGAATATCTTGAAGAATGGCTGTTGGTAAATTGTCCTGGTGCAGCATATGAGAGACTATACAATGACGGCAGTCCTGTATTACAAGTGCGCTTTGCTGATGAACAACAAGCGTTTTGGTTTACGTTAATGAGTGACGTTGAATGAATACTGCCACACTTGAAACTTCCCTAGATGACACACAGTGGTATGCTATCCCCATCAGGGAAATATCATCGCCGCAGAGGAAGTTTATAGAGATCGATCGCTGGTGTACAGAAATGTTTGGACAGGGTATTGTTGCATCAAAACACTTTCCAAACATGGCAACCCTAGAAAATTACAACGACGAAGGGCGTTGGGGGATATTCCAAGGCTTGATATTCTTTCGCTATAGGGAAGACATGTTGATGTTCATGCTGAGGTGGTCATGAATGATTGGGACGCTTGGTCATTTAATACGATCAGCATAATAGTTGAAGGTCATCTAAAATCTAGCGAAGCCAAATCCTGGTGCCATGAAAACATCGGTAAAGATTGGTGGAAAGATGAGACAGATGGCAGGTGGTCCTGGCAGGTGGGGCGAGATCGCACTACTGAATTCCTATTTAGAAATAAGCAAGATGCTGTTCTATTCATGCTGAGGTGGTCATGAAATTTCCAGTCGGAATGCCGGGCGCACATATTGATCCTGCTGTTGGTGCAATCCGTTTCAACACAACAATATCAACGATTGAAATGTGGGATGGCTATAACTGGGTGGTCAGTGCCGTTATGGCACAACAAGAAACGCCAGAACTCATCATGAAGGTTGGCTATGTCACAGGAATAGTGTATAATTGCGTGGCACCGCGTGGCAAGAGTTGGCCAGATATGTTTCTCTGGTGTGTTGAAACGATGGGCAAATGTGGTAATAGGAATGCAGATCCACAATGGCCATCTAGAAACGAAGACTTTGTGTTACACGCACGATGGTACATGAAAGAAAGCATGTTTTGGTTTAAGGATCCAGAGGACAGGGTAATGTTCGTATTGAGGTGGTCATGATGGCTAAAACTTTTACAGTCAGAAAGTTGGATACCAGAAATAATCTACATGCTGTGTTCAAGTACCAACTCAAATGTAATCTGCCTATCTTCTTTGAAATGCGTGAATGGTGTTGGGAACAGTGGGGGCCAGGTATCGAAGCAGAGCATTTTTTTAACACCGTCAATCATGCGTTGAAGTGGTATCCGTGGTCATGGGACAGTAACAAGTATAATGGTGCCGCTATCAAGCATGGTAAGTTATATCTTGAAAATGATGAAGCATTAACATTGTTTGGATTGAGGTGGTCATGAATTATATAGAACCGCAGTTTGGCGGTGCTGGCGGCACCTGGGGAGATCGCAACAGAATACACCATTGGCGCTTTGAAGATGGCAAGACGCCACCCAATGCTGGTCATCCTATCAAGGAGCTGATACTGGATCCCTCGCCACGTGGATGGTATTGCTGGATGTACACAAAGGACGATGAAGGATTCAGAGACTGGATGGCCCAGTGTTGTCCAACAGCAGAGGTGATACATAGGTTCAACTCAGGTGATCCTATGTGGACAGTATACATCAGCGACGAGAACGAAGCTATGTTATTTAGACTTAAATGGAGCACATGATGGGAACAATGATGCCGAGCCAAGCGCAGGTAGCAATGAGAGATGAATATGCACCTTACAATGCCAAGATGAAATTAAAGAGGAAAACAAAGATGTCACTAAAACAAAGAATACGCAACTGGTTGAAGGATGATGACAGCGAAAAGGAAGAGTGGGCATTACCTATGCCTAAAACTATCTCCGCTGGACCGCCAGATCAACTCAACATGGACGGATTGAATATCACCATACACAGCGCCAATGGCGGATATGTTGCACAGTTCCGTCGATATGATACAAAAACGGATCGCAACTCCGCGCAGTTATATGTGATCACCAGCGATCAGAAGTTTGAAGAAGCACTTGCTCACTGCATTGCTATGGAATGTCTCAGTCGTTAACATAAAGGAAATAAAATGAGCTTAGTACCAATGGTCATTGAGACCACCGGACGCGGTGAACGTGCATATGATATCTACAGTCGCTTGCTCAAGGAACGCATCGTACTCCTTGAAGGCGAAGTACATGACCAGATGGCCAACCTGATCGTGGCACAGCTATTGTATCTTGAAGCTGAAGATCCCAAGCGTGATATCAACTTGTGGATCAACAGCCCAGGTGGTAGTGTCACCGCAGGTATGGCCATCTATGATACCATGCAGTTCCTGGCACCAGATGTGTCAACTGTGGTGATGGGGCAGGCTTGTAGCATGGGCTCATTGCTTGCACAAGCAGGTGCCAAGGACAAGCGTATGATCTTGCCCAATGCACGACACATGATCCATCAGCCTTCGGGTGGTGCTCGCGGACAGGCCACTGACATGGAAATCCAAGTGCGCGAGATCTTGACCATGAAGAAGAACTTGACGCAGATCTATGTGGACCATAATTCAGCCAGCAAGAGTTTTGAAGACCTTGCCCGGGACATGGAACGCGATTTCTTCATGAGTGCCGAAGAAGCAGTTGCGTATGGCCTGGCTGACCGAGTGATGACAAAGAGGGTGGCATGATCAGCTTGAATGGACCTTATCATACTGGAATGGTTAGATGGAACGGCGCCAGTCGTTGCCTTGAAGTTATGGATCAGAATGGAGGTTGGCAACAGCTTTCATTCTACGAACCAATGCCTTATCCGAATGATGCACAAGAGCTATTAAACTGGGCCAGGGAAGAACGACAACGCCAACAAAATATGCGAGCACTACGTGAACAATATCCTACCCTGGACCAAGCTCTTACTCACGTTGAAGTCATTACAGCTCTCGTTACAGAACGTGGATAAAAGCCAACATCCGCACGTGGTTGATGTTGACTGGAGCATGGCACAGGCACGAGAAGATTGGTGGGATCTGATCTGCATCTATGCCATAGAAGAATTTGGAATTCCGGGGGATCGCTTTATCACTGAAGCTACCCCGGAAAACATGCGCTTCTATTTCCGGGATCCACAAGATGCCATGATCATGCGGTTGCGTTGGCACATATTATAAATATGTGCATGAAACACAAGGTAGCAATATTTTTACACCATCCCGAATGTTCTCAGGACTGTGTTGATGGAATGGCTGAGGCCCTGCTACCGCACTATGACATAGTGACCTTTTCTGAAGACACCTTGAACGCCGCTATGTTAAGCGGCGTTTCTGTGATTGCGTTCCCTGGAGGCATAGGAGACAGTGATTCCTATTATGAATTCTTCCGTCGCAGGACAGCCAACATCGTGGCAGACTTTGTTGCCGGCGGCGGCAAGTACCTTGGCATTTGCATGGGTGCATACTGGGCAGGCAAGCACTACTTTGACATCCTAGAAGACGTTGATGCTGTGCAGTATATCAAAAGACCTGGAGCAGACGTGCGCCGTAGCTTTGGAACAAAGACACCAGTGACTTGGAATGGTCAACTGGAACACATGTACTTCTATGATGGATGCGCACTTGTGGGCGATGAAAGCCGATTTGAAACTGTGGCACGTTATGCCAACGGAGATCCAATGGCGATCATCCAGGGCAACATTGGTATCATTGGTTGCCATCCAGAAAGCAGCCACTATTGGTATCAAGCACCGTGGCAGTATTTAGAACCCTACTGGCATGAAGGACGCCATCACAAGTTATTATTGGGTTTTGTTGACAAATTGGTAAATATTTGTCCAGGAGGACACAACCATGAAACAGAAAAAGCTACTAGCTAAACTGTACAGGGCTTGCGTCGACCACGATACAGAAACCATTGCCAAACTCCGAGAAAAAGAGTTTGCGAAGATACTGAAACACAAGGCCGAAGGCAAACCATTTAGTACAAAATGGACTTTGGTAAGGATTTAACAGTAACACAACTGTAATCTCATTACAAGCAATGCTACGATAAATACTGCCATGCAGAAAACTTATCGTAGCATTTTCATTAGCGATATACACTTAGGCAGCAGAGGTTGCAAAGCTGACCTACTGTGCAACTTCCTCAAAAATAATTCAGCAGAAACCATGTACCTTGTGGGTGACATCATTGATGGCTGGCGCTTACAGCGCAACTGGTACTGGCCACAAGAACACAGCAATGTGATAAGACGTTTCCTTACAGCCGCCAAGCGTGGTACAAAAATCGTATACATAGCAGGCAATCACGATGAAGCCATACGCCCATGGTTGCGACACATTCCAGACATTGGCAATGTGACATTCCAAAACAAATCAGAACACATAGGTGTAGATGGCAAACGATATCTCATAGTGCATGGCGATATGTTTGACACCTTGATGCATGCCACATCAGGCAAGCTGATCATGCACATTGGAGACAAACTATATGATGTCATAGTACGTCTCAATGATTGGTGGGCTTTATTACGAGCCAAGCTGGGCTTGGAATACTGGAGCATGAGCAAATGGATCAAGCAGAACACCAAGCAAGCTGTTGGCTATGTGCTTAACTTCGAAGGCTTGCTTGCTGACTATTGCAAAGCCAAAGGATACGATGGTATCATATGCGGACATATCCATACCGCATCCATAAGAGATGTAGATGGTATAACATACATGAATGACGGCGACTGGGTGGAGAGTTGTACAGCACTGGTTGAACATCACAACGGAGAGTGGGAACTTATACACTGGAAATATCAAGATGAAAAAAATTCTAATAGTAACAGATAATTTACCGGATCAAATAAATGGCGTCGTTACGACATACAAGAACATTGAAGCTTGTGCGTTATTGGATGGTTATACTTTTGATTATCTTCACCCCGGGAGGTTCAGCTATTTTGATTGCCCTAGGTATAACGAAGTCAAGATTAGCTTTCCCTACAAGATGGGGCAGAAGATCCAGGAGATTGGTCCGGATCATATCCATGTCGCCACGGAAGGTCCTTTGGGTCTGTACGCTGGAATTTATCTTACAAATAATGGGATTAAGTACAATACTGCTTACCATACTAAATTTCCTGAAGGGCTGAAGAAGCTGTTTGGTATTCCGGAAAGTTGGACCTGGCGTTATGTTCGCTGGTATCACAAGCACAGCGGCAAGGTACTGACCACAACCGAAAGCATGGTCAAAGAATTGCAAGCACATGGATTCGGCGATGTCATTCCATGGACTCGTGGAGTTGATAGAACTATATTCCATCCAGGACATAGAGGCACAACTGTAGCCGGTCGTCCGATATTGGTATGTGTTGCACGTGTGAGCAAAGAAAAGAATCTTGAAGCTTTCTTCGAACTGGATTATCCAGGTGCTACTAAAATCATGGTAGGCGATGGCCCAATGCTGGAGACATATCGCAAGCAATATCCAGAAGTTATCTTCACAGGATTCAAGACAGGCAATAGCCTAGCAGAATATTATGCCAATGCCGATGTGTTTGTGTTTCCAAGCCGTTGGGAAACATTTGGCATTGTGATGATTGAAGCCATGGCCTGCGGCACACCTGTTGCTGCCTATCCATGCCAAGGTCCGTTGGATGTAGTAGAGTCGGGTGTCACAGGATTCATGAACGAAGATCTAAAACAAGCGATTGATGACTGTCTCCGATTGGATCGAGACGACGTTCTCAAAGGAAGTGTCAAATGGACATGGCAACGTGCTTGGGAAATCTTTAGAGATAACCTAATACCTGCTAGATAATCTGTTTCAGTGCAGACACAAGATTACTCATCATAGCATCAGTATGCAAAGGAGTTGGAGCAAACCTAAGTCGCTCTGTTCCGACTGCCACAGTAGGATAGTTGATTGCTTGCACATAGATATTGAATTCCTCTATCAGGCGGTCACTGGCCGCTTTACATTTCACAGCATCTCCTATCAGCACAGGCACGATGTGTGTTTCGTTTAGCATCACAGGCAAGCCCGCTGCCATCAACATTCCTTTAAGGGTACGAGCACGTTCTTGATGTGCTTCTCTCAATTCATTATGGTCTCTGAGGTACTTGACTGCGGACAATGCACCAGCACACAACACAGGACTGATGCTGGTGGTAAAAATAAAACCACTGGCAACACTACGTATGGCATCAACAACTAGATCATCCGCGGCAATGTATCCGCCCTGCACACCAAATGCTTTGCCTAGTGTACCGTTGACAATGTCAATCCTGTCTTGCAATCCCAGCTTCTCTAGATAGCCTGCGCCTGTTGCACCATATAATCCCACAGCATGTACTTCGTCTAGATATGTGATGGCATTGTACTTGTCTGCCAGGTCGCATATCTCTTCCAGCATGCTGACATCGCCATCCATTGAGTACACACTCTCAAACACGATGCACGGAGTTTCTTCGCGCATGACCGCTGCCTTGAGACTGTCTTCTAGGCTAGTCATATCGTTGTGTTTGAATATCATCCGGTGCGCACCTGAATGGCGCATGCCTTCTATTAGGCTTGCATGATTTTTGCTATCGCTTACGAATGTCAAATTTGGTATGATCTTGGCAAGAGCAATTAGTGTCCACTCATTTGCAACGTATGCCGAGCTGAACAGCAACGCTCGCTGTTTGCGATGCAATCGGGCCAGTTCCATTTCCAATGCCACATGATAGTGACTGGTTCCGGAGATGTTGCGTGTGCCACCTGACCCTGCACCAGTTTGATCCAGCGCAGTATGCATGGCATCCAATACCACTTTGTGCTGTCCCATGCCCAGGTAGTCGTTGGAACACCAGTTCACGATCTGCTTGATGTTGTACGGGCCATACCACAGCGCATTTGGGTAGCTGCCTCGCTCGCGTAGCACATCGTTGAACACACGGTAGCGTCCATTTGAGCGCAGATCGTCCAGTACAATTTCGAAGGGTTTTGTGGGTATCATTGTGTTGTATTTAAGCAACACCCACGCCCACCCAAAAACTGCTGAAAAATCAGGCACTTTTGAGCCCAAAAACTGCTGAAAAATCAGGCAATTTTAGCCCAAAAAAACCCTAATGATTTCAATGACTTAGCTTGGCGTTGAAAATCAATGACTTAGCTCAAACTGTGGCATTTTTGCAACACTGGCAGATTTCTGAAAAAAATGTCTAAAAACGGTTGACCAACCCGGGCCCATTTGCTATACTACATACATGATAAAGAAACGCAAGACACGCTCAGATCGCACTCACATCATTTACCAAGCCACTTGCGTGGCTACTGGTGAACTGTATGTGGGCGTCACTGCTAAGACCCAGCCCACACTGGCTAAGAGCTTGTGGACTCGCTGGAGGAAGCACCTGCAACGTGCCCGCACTGAGAACAAGAAGTGGACTCTGTGCAAGGCAATCCGCAAGCATGGTGCAGAAGCATTTGAAGTCATTATCATCGAAACAGTTCGCGGTAAGGCACTTGCACACGAACGTGAGCGCGAGCTTACCGTAGAGCTCGGCGCAACACTCAACACACTTTAATAGGAGACACACATGCCTAAGTTCAACACCACACTGACCACAAGCGGCACAGGTTACTGGAGCACCGTTCGCAAGAATGTTCGTGCCACCAGCATTGATGTCTCATACATCAACGACGAGCGTGATTTTGGCGAGCTCCGTGTGTACTTTGACACTGAGACCTGGGACACAGATAAGGACGGGCTCATTTATACTGATGCTCGCTTCATGTCGGAACTGAGCACCGTATTGGCTCAAGCTGGGTTTGCTGTGTCTGACATCAGCTACAGTGAGCAAGGCATGCAAGGTGACGATTACGTGAGCTTGGATGCGGGCAAGGCGTTCCTTGACAGCTGGTTTGACATTGTTGGTACCACAGAGGAGGCTTGAATGGACAAGGTAATACGTGATGGCCAAGTGGCTGTGCTATACAGCCCTGGCTATGGTGCTGGTTGGTATAGCTGGAACAGAGAGATGCCCGAGTTGCTGTTTGAGCCCAATCTCGTGGCCATGATCGAAGACGGACGTCCGGAGCATGAGCTGGAAGCATACATGGTGACTAAGTATGGAGAAGATGGTCCCTACTGTGGCGGCCTGCGCGGCATTGGCATTGCCTGGGTGCCTGTTGGCACTCAGTTTCGAGTCCACGAGTATGATGGATCCGAAAGCATCGAAATCAAAGAAGACATGAGCTGGTTGACAGCCTGAGCAGTTCATGCTACAGTAACACACTAACACAGGAGAATGAAAATGCCTAATTGGTGCTCAAACGTATTGACCCTCACGCACGAGGATCCTGCTATGTTGGCTCGTGCCCGCAAAGGCTTCCTTGCTGGCAAGTTGCTGAATGAATTCTTACCTTGCCCTGCAGAGTTGCTGGATGAAGGCAGCACCACACATGCACCTGGTGATGCAGGTCAGAAGTATAACGACCTGCGTGATCGGCTCCTGGAGAAGTACGGCTTCGCCAACTGGTATGATTGGCAAGTGTCCAATTGGGGCACCAAGTGGGACGTGGGTAGCGAAGGCAGTGAAGAAAGTGATTATCCTATCGACGGAGATACGATTACCTTCCACTTTGATTCTGCATGGTCGCCACCTGTGGAAGCAATGAGTGCCTTTGAAGAGGAAGGCTTTACGGTTCATCTCAGCTACCATGAGCCTGGTATTGGCTTCTGTGGTTTTTTCAGCACCGAAGATGGTGACGAGGAATATGACCTCAGCGGTATGAGCTCTGCGCAGGTTCAGGAAGAACTGCCCGATTGGCTTGATGATATGTTTGCTGTCAGCGAGACCATGGCTGAATATGAATCTGAAGCAGACTATGAGGAGGAAGAGTGATGGGTTGGAGAGTTTACATCGAGCTTGACGGCGACCAGGAATATCTTGGCAGTTTTCCTACACAGGAGGAAGCTGAGATTGTTTGTGAGCATGCTGTAGAGGACGAAGTGGATGCGTACGGCTTCGTGCTGGATCCAGATGGCGACGTAGTGTACCGACTGAATGAGCCCAAAGAAGAATGGCTGTACGACGATGAATGATTGGTCATACAGTTTCCGTTGGACTCAGCCCTATCCAACCTGGCCCACTGCTCAATTGGGTGCGGCACAGGCGGCCGTGCAAGCAGAACTAGAGCGCATGGACGCCCTGGAACAGCTGGTCCAAACAGCTGATCTTGCGCCCATCGCTAACCTATTGAAATCATTAGGGAAAAAATCCTAATGATTTCAAACACTTAGCAGGTGTTGTATTTGTGCAACACCTGCAGATTTCTGACAAATTTCCTGAAAAAACGGTTGACCTAGAGCCCGTTCTGTTGCATAATACGAGTATGATAAGCAAACAGGAGATGAGCATGTTCGTAGTTTACAACAAAAAGACCACCCTTGTTGTTGGTTCCGATCGCCACAATGCGTGGAAGAGCTTGGGTGCTGCCAAAGCGCACCTGACACGCATGGGCAAGATGGGCTACCGTGTTTCGGACTTTGCTATCGCCAGCAACGAAGACTTCAACAAGGTTGAGAAGCAGGTTGAAAAAGTCAACTTGATGACTGGCAAGAAGTTCATGCAGAGTGTGAATACGCCTCGTGCATGTGACCCGTCAAGCGAACTTTACTGGAGCATGTGATTTGAACATCGCTGAAGTCAAACAGACATCAATCGCCAAAGCGGCCAAATGCCGGTCGCTTGAGGCGGTTGAGTTCCACCTGAAGGACATTGGCGATACTTTGGAAATCTGGTATGGAGAGATGATGATAGAGACATTGCATGGGCATACCGTCAACAACCTCTACGTCCAAAAACTGCTCTGCGAGCGTGATGCATATCTTGCTCGCTACGATCAACTCATGTCGAAAGGAACTGTATGAACGAATGGATCTTGATAGTGTTCTTGTTGAGCCCTGGCGGCGACTACATGGACAAGTTTCCTGTGACCATGCCCAACAAGGCAGCTTGCACGAAAGCTATCAAAGAAATGCCCCGCAAGGGCGAGCACCCAATGGGTGTACAATATCGTGGGATTTGCGTGACACGCAACCACTGGGAAGGCAAGGAAGTGATGCCTAACGTGCCGTTGGAACCCAACTTCAAATAAGGAGAGTGCCATGCAGGATTTCAAACAATTCAAGGTCGTCACTCAGTTGCCCAATGGCGACAGGATCAGCACGGTATCACTGCCCAAGCATTTCATGTCTGGGTTCAGCTATCCATTTGAAACCTGCATCTTCAAGCAGGATGGCTCTAGCAATGTTGTTGGCGTGTTTGATACCAAGGAAGAGGCCATCAAGAACCATGTGTTCCTGGTAGGGCATGAACTGATGCATGATCTGATCGCTGAATCTTTCAAGGAGACAGAGAATGGCTAGTGTCAAGAAAGGTACGTTGACTCGTCCGCCACAATGGTGGAAGCACCTCAAAGAGTGGAAGCGTGTGTTCTGGAAATCAGAACGGCAGGCTCACAAACAACAAGCACGGAAGGATATATGATGGCATGGTATAGCGAAAAAACACATCTGCCCAGCATCGCCCGAGGCGTCAATACCGGATGCTGGGATGAATTCAGAGATGCTTGGTATACGGATTTGGAAAAGCTGACCACAGCTGATACCAAGGACGAAGCCTTGCAAACGGCCAATGCCTATCTCAAGTACTACGGCGCCAAGACAAAGATCACCGATGTGGGCTGGGACCTTGACAATCGGTGCTTCACTTGGGAAGTGATGGACTTTGGCGGGCCGGTTGACAAAGCTCACGATTTCAGTTAAACTGCATACAAGTTGAAGATCAGGAGATCCAAATGGATTTAGCAACAGGTACACAGGTAGAAGTGGTTTATCGGAACAGCATGTATGACAAGCGGCATCTCTATGCCCGTCACATGCACATTCCGGAATTCGTTACCTATACAGGTACCGTGTTCCCTCGCCAGAAATGGCAGTCTCCTGAGACGCTGAACTTGACCACTGGCATGAAAGATTTTGCATGGCGCGAGCTACAGGTGCAAAATATCGTGACAGTGAAAGCAGGTGATCAAACCATCACTCCGCAGATGCAAGCATCGCAGGATCGTGTTTGGGAAGTGCCCGGTTCAAAAGGCAACGTGTATACAGTGACTGAAACAGCAGGCAAACGAACTTGCACCTGTGCTGGATTCACATTCAGAAGCTCGTGCAAACACATCAATGAGGTCAAGTGATGGCAAAGATAATCAACATCAACAGCGGCAAGGCTGTGCTCAAGATCGACGAGTGGAAGCACTACGAAAACATTCCAGAGCATACTCGAGGTGCGCTACTGCGCTACCGCGACAAGGGCTATGAACCAGGTGGATTTTTGGCAAGTGTCCTAGCCAACGATTTGATGGGTGCTGTGTCTCGTGCTGACAGTGAAAACAAGCACGTGCTCAAAGAAATCTGCAATTGGATCTACATGCGCATGCCCAGCTCGTCGTGGGGCAACTCAGACAAAGTAGAAGCATGGATCAACCATGCTGGTGCAAGTGGGTTGTTGGATAAGATTAATCGAGAGGCAGAACAAGATGTTTGAAACTTTGGTTTGGATTGGGATAGGCGCCGCGATTGTGGCCGCACTTGCTGTTGGGTTTGGCCTAGGGCTAAAGATGACCTTGGATGCTCTCAGCAACATGGAGCCAGAAAAGTTCATTGATGTGGTACAAGGGCTTCGTGCGGCCAATGACGAAAATCCTGGAATGGACAAGATCAAAGACATCTTGCCAAAGCCCAATGTTCGCATCACAGTCACAGCGGCCAATAATGCGCTACTGGCACATGATGCTGAAACTGGAGAATTTATTGCACAAGGCATGGACAGCCAGGAACTGATACTGAGTGCGCTAAAGCGTTTTCCCAACAAGATGTTCACTATTGCCATTGAAGATAACTCAGTTGAGGTATCATCTTGAATTGGGAAGACTTAGTCAGCGCGGCCAGCAAAGAAAAGATCAGGGTCACTCCAGTCACACGGCCTTGGTGGGGAAAGTTCATATGCAAGATTGGTGTGCATACTTCTGCCAACACATATGATCAAAAAGGATATCGTACTTCGACTGGGAGGTCATCTCTCTGGGCTCTAAGGAATCAACTGTTGTTGAATCCAGACTTGAATATTGGCCGTGCTCGCATTGAAAACAGCCACATGGGTATTTTCTTTGAAACAGCAGAAGATGCCGCTGATGCATTAGATTACCTTTTAACATTGCCCGACGATACCTACTCAGTAGAAGAACTGCATTGTCCTATCAACCAACTACACACAGAAACTATGAATGCAGACTTTCCAACACAGGTTCGATCAACATTATTCCAAGACAAATATCGCTATAGGATCGTGGCCACTATTCCCTGGGGACTAAGAGGAAATTCATCCCGACTTGACAGCATGATGGATTCTTGGTTGGAATGGGAAAAGAAAAAGGATGGCGAGATCAGCGATGGCTGTCGTTACCGGTTTGAAGCACGTAAAAAGAAGAGTGAGCATGGTTATGCCAACGCAGGTATCATGAGTTTTTACACAGACGATCAGGAGTTGAGTTTCATCATGCGACTCAGCTATCCTGAATTCCATAAAACAACGGAGAAGGCAGTGACTCTCAAGGAACTTGAAAATGCAAACAGACCAGAAATGGAATCCACAGAAACCGAGCCCATTTAGGATTTGGGTTCAGGAAATATATTTCCAGAACAAAGATGAGCGTCTGTTGCATCACGAGTCAGAGCTCAGGCTAGAAGAATATTGGCGCATGTACAAGTGGTGGTTGAAACGCGAGTACGTGCATCAGCAGAGACGTTCCACCTAATCAGTGGATACTGTGACCCGCAGGATGAGAAGTGGTGTGATAACCAAGGGTGGTTCCAGTCCTACCAAACTGGCGCTGGCAATGCGAGAATCTTTCCTGGTCGGGAAGCGGGTGGAAGGCACGTGTGATGGTGTGTAGTGTAAAGACTACCGCTTGATGTGCTACAATTACCGCCGCAGGAAGGAAGCCTTTGTAAGTCGTTGATTTCATTGAAGAAATTATTTTCCAGAAATCTGCTAAGTTGTTGATTTTGTTGTGGTTTTTTTCCAACAAATCGGTTGACCTATGTGCCCAGATCGCTTATACTATAAAAACAGTAAGGACACAGGAGAACACAAATGGCTTATATTTCCGCAAGCGACGTGGCAGCTATCCGCAACGAGCTCAAGGCTCAATTCCCCCAGTTCAAGTTTGGTGTGCGCAAGGGCAGTGGCTCGCTCAGCGTCGACGTTACCATCAAGAGTGGCCCTGCTGACTTCAGCGACATCTCCACACATGGCGCAGGCTATGCCCAGATCAACGAGTACCACTTGGGCAATTACGGTTCACATCAGGCGTTCCTTTCCGCAGTAAGCGAGATCATGCACAATGCTCCGGGTCGGGTTGATGCTAGCCGCAAGTTCTTTGACCACAGTGATTCAATGAGTGATTACTTCCACACCGCATTCTACACTCACTTGCAGATTGGTAGCTGGAATGAGCCGTATGCTTGCACCCGACCCGCTCTTAAAAAGGCCGCTTGATGTCTGAAGAAAAGAAACCTCGTGTGGTGTTTAATACCACAGCAGAGAAAGCCTGGGCCGCCGCAGTAGCGGCTCAGCGCATCAATGGTCGCTATATCAAGCAGGACGACTATGCAGTTGATGCAGACAACAAACCTATACCCAGCAACAAAGAGCTCATGCTGGCATTGCTGACTGCACCAGGCAATGACCTGGTAACAGAAGAGGATACGGAGCAAGGCAAGCAAGCACGTGAATGGTTCCAAGGCCAGCTGTTTAACTTGCTGGGCGGTACGCTGAATGAGTTCATGCAGAAGGCCGCCGAAACTGCTGTCAAGGAAGAAATCAACCTACGCATGGATTCTGGTATGGTTGCATGCTTGCCTGCAACCTGGCAACGTGCCGCACAGAAAGAACGTGTTCGTGACATAGTAGCAGAAAGCTCAAGCCAGCATATTGGTTCGATAACTGAAAAGATCACACGCATGGTAGAAGTGCTCGAGACCAAGCCAGGTGTGAGTTTTACTGGTTGGTTGGTCACTGCAACAGAAGGTCACAACATCCTGCGCTGGTGCTCGGGTGTGCAATTTAACGCAGGCGAAGCAGTCCGCATACAGGGCAAGGTCAAGAAGCATGATTATGATCGGGAAACTAACAAGCCAGTGACTTGGCTCAACTATGTGAAAAAACTTTCCTAATAAATATCCATATAAGGAAACACTATGAATAATGTCTCACCAAAAAATATTGCCTTGTGGGCGATGCATAGATCAGGCAGCACCCATTTCGGGTATCGTCTAAGAAATTCTCTGAGACAGAATTATGCCAATACAAAATATCTCGGGGAGGCCACTGGCTGGGGTGGGCTAATTCCTTATCAATCAAACCAAACTACATTGCTAGAAGAAATGATGGAGCAAATGACCCAGGGCGGAGATTATGTTTGTGACAGAGTAAGTTGGAAAATTGAGGATGGTATAATTGTAGTTTCTACCACACATGGATCGCTGGCGGAAGAAATCCATAATAGACTTGACATCATAAAAAACAATGCTTGGTTGGGCGGTATAGTTTTTAAGATGCATCCTTGGCCACACATGGAAGATACATTTAGTGAATATGCCGATGCTGTGATACAAAACGATAATTTCTCTCATGTGCTATTGTGGCGGAAAAGTCTCTACGATTATGTATGCAGTAGATTTGTGTTGCGCCAGAAAAAAACTCCCCATGGTTCAATCTTGCTAGATGACACTTCTTTGGAATTTCGCAGTGAATGGGCACAGAGACATTTCCTTGATCGTGTGTCAAAAAATCTCGACGAATTTATCAGGATGGCCAAACTATTGAAAAGTATCAAAGACAATGTGATCATGGTAGAAACAATTTCATTGAATGATATTCATACGCTGTCTATTGGACAAACATCTCTGGTGCTAACACCGCCTGAACAAGTAAAAAAGGGCTCTACGGTTTACCTTGACAAGGACGGTCAGCGGCATCTTCCTAAAAATATAATAACTGTTGAAACGCAGGAAATATTAAGAAGATGGGCAGACATCCATACTGAAAAATACGACTGGGAAAACCTAGATAAAAATCTAGGGTTCAAAACAGCATAGTCTAGTCCCTGTAGCTCAGCTGGATAGAGCATCGGTTTCCTAAACCGGGGGTCGCATGTTCGAGTCATGCCAGGGACGCCAACTTTCGGTACTAACAACAATTGACATTCATTTGGTATTGCGTTAAAATATAAAACATGAGCGTAAAAGGAACCCAAATGACAGATGATATCGAAGACATCGACGATAGCAAAAAGCCAACCATTGGCGACAGAGGAATCTACCTTTTTGCAGATGACTTTGACTCTGAGAGTACTAGCAAAGCAATCACATTCATCTTGAACAAGAACATCCTTCCTAAAAAGGATCGTCCAGAAAATCTCACGCTGATCATCAATAGCCCAGGTGGTGACCTTAACAGCGCCTTTGCGCTGATCGATATCATGAAGGGCAGTCGTATTCCAATCCATACACTTGGCATTGGGCAGATATCCAGCTGTGGCTTGTTGACATTCATGGCAGGCGAAAAAGGTCATAGGACTATCACGCCTAATACTAGCATACTCAGCCATCAGTACAGTTGGGGTAGCTATGGTAAGGAGCATGAACTGATTGCACGTATCAAAGAGTTCGACCTTACCGGCGAGCGCATGCTCAATCACTACAAGAAGTGTACGGGACTGAGCGAAAAGGTGATCAAAGAAATACTGATGCCACCGCAGGATGTTTGGCTCAGTGCTAAGGAAGCAGTCAAGTACGGTATTGCTGACCAAGTTAAAAACACCTATTGAGGTAACACATGACGATGCATCTTGTAGGTCCTTATCTGACCACAACCAATTACAAGAAGCGCAAGAACATCAAGTTCAAGAGCGCAGAGCACAAGGCCAAGTACATGGCTGAACAGGAAGCATGGGCAAAGCTTCTTAAGAAGCACAATGTTGATCCTGCCAGTCTTGCCAAGCGCAAGGCCAAGCCTGAGGCGTGGGTGCCACAGCCTAAGGTGCAGACTCGAGAGATTGCTGAAGTGTCCTCTTCCAAGGTAGATCATGGCATCGTTCCAGGTACTTGTGCTAAACCTACGCCAAAGGTCTACACAGGTGATAAGCTGATTGGCATCGCTACCATGCACAAGAGCAACATGGTTCCTGTGTTCAAGATGGAAGATGCACAGGACATTGCTAGGATGCGTCGATGAGATACTACTGTTACAATGAGTATGATCCAGAATCTCCTCGATCCAATGGCACTGATGGATATGTCGAAACCTTGTCCGAAGAAGAGATCCGCCAACGGTACTGGCCATATTGGTACGGCAAGATGTGCGAAAAATTTGGCCAGGAGCATGTTGACGCTAACTATTGCTTCGAAGACTGCCTAGATGATTGGGTAGTTGTTAATTGGGCATGGGAATCAACTAATGAATGAATTTAGGATCAAGTTTCATGGCGAGCGTCCGCCAAACTACGAAAAGGTATATGCACAGGTCAATGCTGAATTGTGCGAGCTATACGACGACTTAGAAGGAAGACCAGAAGAGCTTATCTTCCACACGGTAATCCTGAGCAAGAACTTTGATGGCCCTACTGTATTCTGTTGGGGCAATCCAGATGAGCCAGGGGTATTTCAATGCGAGTATTCACACAAAACTGAATGGGTAACACTAGATGGCAAACCAGCAAACACATCAAAACGTCGTACAATATCTCATCCTCGGCCTCCTAAAGGAATGGTATAGCAATGGCAAGACCCATGCATCCTTGCATGAGATGTATGAGTCACTTGGTGTTGACTACACCGACGACGAATTCAACGAACATTTTGAAATCAGTCGTAGAGTGCTAGAAATAGAAGATGAACTTATCCAGGCCGGCGTCGGCAACCACATCCAATAAATGGGCAGATAAATATCATCATGAAAGCACTTATACATAACAATCCCGCACATTCTGAATGGTTTGTAGTCAACTGGTGTCTAGGCAATACGTGTAATTTCTCATGCACTTATTGTCCGGCTATCTTGCATGATGGATCAAACGCATGGCCAGAACTTGATATAATAAAGAAATTTATCGATCGCGTGTATCAACAAAAGCCAGGAAAGAAATTGGCTTTTGAATTCACCGGCGGAGAAGTTACAGTATATAGGCACTTTGAGGAGCTATGTGACTTTATTAAGCTACGTGGCGGCGCCGTATTGTTCATCAGCAATGGCAGTCGCACCTTGCGCTTCTGGGAAGGCATGAAAGGTAAAGCGGATCATGTTTGCTTGAGCTATCACGCCGAAGAAGGCGACCCAGATCATTTCTTCAAGGTGGTTGAAACATTGCACGATAGCATGCAAGTTCATGTGAACGTGATGATGCACCCCAATCACTGGCCAGCTTGCATGGACCTAGCTGAACGTGTGGTTAATGTACCCGGTGTTACTATTGCGATACAGCCACTTATACATGATTTCGGCGATAAGGTATTTGATTACGAACCGTGGCAACAGGTGGTGTTCGAGCAACAATATAAATTGTTTCAAAAGAGGATCATACCACTTAAAGGAGAATCCAAAGGATTCTCCGTACGTGGAGCGATGAGAGAAACCAAGCGAGGCCAACCCAGCAAGATTGTACAGCCGCATATCTTGATCTCAGAAAACAAAAACGACTGGTCCGGATGGAGTTGTTCTGCCGGGGTAGAACAGATCATCGTTGACATGGATCGTACTGTGTGGCGCGGTTGGTGTCGCGAAGGCGGCCTTATTGGCCGGATCGACGATCCTGATTTGAAGCTACCGGGTGATTGGGTCAACTGTGGTAAGAAATTCTGCCATTGTAACTTTGACATTATGTGTACTAAGCTGGAGCCAAAATAATGGCTGAAGCCGCAAAATACATATTGGGAATCACACGAGACGGCAAAGAATTAAATCTTGCTGTGGAAGATGTAGTAGGACGTCAGCTTAATCGTTTCCAGGGATGGACATGCAATGCAGGTGTACAGACCCTTTATATAGATTATGATGGTAGCATGTGGGTTGCCAACTGTGCCGGCAGTCACATGAATCCAAACTTCCTATCAAAAGACATAACCAAAGAATGGGGTTATGTTGGTGACATATTCAAGGACACGTATAAATGGCCCAATGGTCCTACCATATGTCCTTTTTCCAGCTGTGGATGTGGTGCTGATATTTGTGCCAGTAAAAATTCACAACATACCAAGACTCCAGCCAACTCTGTGCAGAATATAAAACAGGTCACCAGTGATACCGAACTGGTTTCACTCAGCATGAACTATCATTGGCCCAAGCACATACTATGGGACATTGGTCGTTGGTGCAATTACTCTTGCTCTTACTGCTGGGAATGGGTACACAACAAAACTGACCCACACAAGAAACTTGATGTGATGAAACGTGCAGTGGACCAAGTACACGACAACTGGTCTGGTCCAGAAATGATCCGTTGGAGTTTTGGTGGCGGTGAACCCACTGTTAATCCAGACTTCCTGCCCTTGGTTGAATATATCAAGGGTCTCGGCGACTATGTGCTCACAGTGAGCAATGGCAGCAGGAACCCAGAATACTATGCCAAGCTGGCTCGAGTGGTCGACTGTGTACAGCTCAGCGTTCACTTCGAATACTGGCGTAGTGACAACTTTGTGATCAACGTCGATACCATCCTTAGGACATTCAAAGAACGAGGACACGGTTGGATGGATGTTAAGATCATGTGCAAGCCAGGACTAGTGCAAGAAGGTATCCGTTGGCGAGATCACTTCAACAGCATGATCGACAGCGTGGCCAATAACGGACGTTGGTTAGGTTACGCAACATGTGTACCTCTAAGAGACAAAGATGATGGTGGCGAACTGGTTGGTTATTCACCTGAAGAAACTACATTACTCAACGGAGGATAACATGTCAAAGAAAATTCTTGTGCTTGGTGCTAGCAAAGGCATAGGCGCAAAGTGTGCAGAACATTTTCAAGGTAAAGGGCACAGCATAATAACTGTTGCAAGAAGCGGAAACATGACCTTAAACGGTGATGTTGCTGGCCCTGCATTTAGAAATCAAATATTAGCTCTGGATGTTGATGTGGTGATCAACTGCATTGGTGGCTGGGGCGATCAACCATACACGCATGCTATGCATGTCAATTCTGGCGTTGCTATTGACCTTATGATGAGATTCTACGATCGGCTTCCGGTTGGGTCGCATATCATTAACATATCTTCTCTGGCCGGTAACTTTACATCTGGTTGGGCAAATATGCCAGCTGAACGTATTGTGTATATGGCCAGCAAACAGGCAATGAGTGCCGCAACAACAGCACTGGCACAAAGTAAAAGACGAGATGTGCGTGTGACCACAATTGAACCCGGCGAAGTACATCCCACTTCTTTTGGTCCAACTAAAAATGTCCCAGCAATGAACTACACTGATTATCAATTTGAGAGCTTTACTCCTTATCGTCCACAGGATATCGCAGATGTGATTGACTGGGTCATATCAAGTCCTCCTTGGTTTGGAATCAGTAAGATAACTCTCAACAATCACTGTAAAAAAGGATAACGCCGTTGCCTGTAAAGCCAAGGCCAACCATACCAGAAGACACTTGCCCCTACATTGACATGGTACAAGACCTGATAGAAAAAATGCTCACACAATCTGATTTGGAGTGGCGCAAGCAACAAGCAGAAACTGCCAATGCATTATTGGAACATATCCGTGCCAGTAACTTCACGCTGAGGCAAGCCAGCAAATATTGGTACGACAGGAGAAAAATAAGATGACAGACATGTGGTTGAACTCTGCCCTTGCATCCGAAGCAGAATTGGATATAACACGCAGAGACCTTTGGGAATTAAAGAAGTTCTTTAGAGCAGTGGGTGACTTGACACTACACCACGATGTAGCGTACAATGCACAAGGTGAAGAGATTGCGAGTGTTAGTCCTCGCAAACTTGGAGAACTATTGGCAACAATCAATCCGAATTGGTACAAAAGCAATGACACCACTACGTGACGATCTCATGGTACAACAGCAGATAAACGGAGCATGGCAACACATGGTTGGCGTGATCATGCTAAATCAAACAGGTAGGAAACCAGTTAAAACGGTCCTACCTGAATTCTTGAGTCATTGGCCCACTGCTGAACATTTTTATTTTTTGGCTGGTCCAGAAAAAGTAAAAGAAGTCATACGTCCATTGGGCATGGTCAATGTTCGCGAAAAGCGTATTCGCCGAATGACCCAAGACTTCTTGACATGGGATCGAAAAGATGCTAAAGTGTTGTATGGAATAGGCAAGTATGGATCTGATTCGTATGAGATATTCTTCAAACAAAACTACACAGTACAGCCAACGGACAAAGAATTGATACGTTATCTAAGAGAGGAAGTGCATGTTCCTGCAACTGCTTGACAAACTTGGTCGCAAGCGTGTGATCATGGATCGTATAAACAACGAGCCATATCTTGAACGCTATTACCTGTTCCTTAAGGAACGCAAATGGTTTCCGTTCAACATCTTCCTGCACAAGTTCCTCAAAGGTGATCCAGATGACGTACACGATCATCCTTGGCCTTACTTTACACTTATCTTGAAAGGTGGTTACTATGAATGGGTTCCGGAATTTGATAGAAAAGGTCAAATGGTGGGTCAACGGCGTTACTGGAGGCGCCCTGGACATTTTCGCGTATGTCGCCCTACTAGCTATCATAGGATTGAGCTGGCTGAAGGCGTGACTGCATGGACCTTGTTCATGCCAGGCCCGCATGTTCGTGAGTGGGGCTTTCTTGTGCGTAACAAATGGATACAGCACGAACAGTATCTTGCCGGGCGGTCAAAATCGTGAAGCCTAAACTCAAGCAAGCCTACATGGCCACCGCAAGGATCTTTGCTGAACTCAGCCATGCACGACGATTACATGTGGGTGCGATCGTGGTCAAAGACAATCGCATCATTTCAATTGGCTACAACGGCATGCCTGCAGGTTGGGACAACAACTGCGAGGACATTATCCGCCATTCAGATGACACTACCTCACTCAAAACTAAACCGGAGGTACTACATGCTGAATCAAATGCGATTACTAAATTGGCTAGAAGCAACGACTCTGGGCTCGACGCTGATATATTTGTCACTCACAGTCCTTGCGTGGAATGCGCCAAGCTCATTTACCAGTCTGGCATCCGACGTGTATTTTATGGCACTAGCTATCGTGACAATCACGGTATCGACTTTCTTACGAAGTCGGGGATACACGTAGAAAAAATGGACGACAACGCCACTTGACCTATGTTCTATAATCAACTATAATTCACTATAATCAACTTTGGGGTAACTTATGAAAATTGGATTTAGTTTTGGACGTTGCATCCGGGACATTGTCAATGGCGAAGTGGACATCAACGATGTGCTGGTTATCGTTGCTCGCACACGCATGCCTGCTCTAGATCAGGTGGTAACGGTGATACGCGATTACATGTACAGGGATGGGTACTTGCTAGGTCTAGATGAAGAAGAGTGCCAGCGTGTGGGTGCAGAACTGTTTGAATCCGGACGGGTGCATCAGGCTAGAATTGAAAGTAGTAGTATCTGGAGCGGGACACCCGCCCACGGAGATGCAGTTTGGGCTGACGTGGTACCTACTACGCAGATGAACGAGCAGGTAAAAGAAGCGTGGAACCACTATAGGTTCTTGCTAAACATGACATCTAACATTCCAGAAAAGGAGATCTATAAATGAGTTACAATGATACATATACGTCTTATTTCCCCACTGCGGAGGAAATCAACAACAGCATGGTGCGTGTGTACAATCACATGGCCTCTGGTGTGTTTATTTCCGGGGCCACTGCATGGCTGATTGCACAGAGCCCTGCACTCATGGCCACATTGTTTAAGACATGGCTGGTATGGCCTGTGATGCTGTTGCCATTGGCATTTGTTCTAATCATGACCTTTGGTGCAGAAAAACTAAGTGCCAAGACACTGGGCTTGATGTTCTACGGATATTCAATTGCCAGTGGAGCAAGTCTTGCTACCATCTTTGCATTGTACACTGGGGGATCAATCTTCACTGCATTCTTTATCAGTGCGGCGCTGTTCCTGACCATGAGTGCATACGGATATTTTACCAAGCGAAGTCTTGAAAGCCTTGGGCAGTTCTTGTTCATTGGTCTTATTGGTATCCTTATCGCAGGCATCGTCAACATCTTCCTGCAGAACAGCATGATGCAGATGGTTATCAGTGCGCTGGCTGTGATTATCTTTACAGGACTCACTGCATACGATACACAGCAGATCCGAGAACAGATCCGCTTTGGCAATGGAGAAAATGGCAAGGTTGAAATACTTGGTGCGCTGACACTATATCTTGACTTTATCAATATCTTTGTCAATCTACTGCAACTGTTTGGCGATCGCAAGAGTAGCGACTGATATGTATTGTCCCAACAGATGGATATTGTTGGATAGGTTGAGTGTTCTAGACAAATGGGCAGTTGGTAAGACAAGAACAAGTCTTGCAACTGCCCGTGCAGTTTCTAGAGCTCTACAAGAGCCATCTACTAAATGGGTAGCTGGTCCAAATTACGATCTTGATCCCGGTGACTTTACAGTAAGTGGATCATATGATCCTGCCGCAGATGAACTCGAAGAGAAGGTCTATATAGAGTGCTCGGTAAGCATCGGCAACGGTGTATCAACTTGGTCTGACATGTCCTGGTTGAAGTTCAAGCGCATGGCTGTGGATGTGGTATGTCACGAGCAGTTGCACTCTTATCGGCATCGCTCTAGGAACTTCGCTATACCAAAAGCATACGAAGCCAAGTCATCTGCCAATGAGCTAGAGAAAGAAAAGATCTATCTCAAAGACCCGGATGAGATAGAATGCTACTCACACAACATCGCATCTGAATTGCTGGACTTTTACGGACACATTCGATTTGCCAGGAAATACGATTGGAGGTACTTGATACAGATGCCTCCTCCGGATTGCCCCAGCATACATCTTTGGGCTTATGGACGAGCGCACGGTAGGAATAAAAAGTTAATGGCTTCGTTGATGTCGCAGACCTACAAGTTTATGGACGAAATACATCATCAATATCAGAATTATCTGATTGGCAACGACTGAACTTTATGTTATACTAACACAATGACAACTTACACAGCACATGTTGAAGAAGACCCTGAAACCAAAGAACTCGTTCTTGTCTTTCCCGAAGGACTTATGGAACAGGTTGGTTGGAACATTGGCGACAACATACAATGGATTGATAACAAAAACGGATCCTGGACCCTCAAACGTAAAGAAAGCAATGACTCGGAAAGTTAATCCACCTTATGCCGGCCCTGTGACATTCCTTGGAATAGACCCGGGGCCACGAGAGGGTGCGAGATTTTCCGTTGTTGGGGTTCCATGGGACGGCGCAGTGAGCAATAGGCCTGGTCAAAGGTTTGGTCCTCGTAACATACGACTGGCATCAACCATGCTCACACAAGAAGAGCATCCGCTATTCCTCACTGCGCCGAGCGAAGTCACACAAGACCTAGGCGACATCCTACTAGAGCAGCACTCTTATAGTGCGCACAATCTCCTGGAAAAAGAACTCAAGATAATGCTTGTGGAGCAAGGTCTTGTGAATAGAGGAATTGAGCCGATCATCTTTGGTGGTGATCACTCTATCACCCTGCCAATCTTGCGCACACTGAAACCCATCGTGGGTCAGCCAATTGCATTGTTGCATTTAGATGCACATCACGATAATTGGGATGATGTGTTTGGTGAACGTATCAGCCACGGTACTTGGGTACATCGTGCTATCTATGATGGATTAGTTGCTCCAGAGACAATCTGCCAGATTGGTGTGCGCAGTCCTAGCAACCCAAAGCGTAGCATGGACCTTGCCAACAAAGGTGCGATGGTAGTTACCGCACGTGAGGCCATGAAGAAAGACCCAGCGGCAGTTGCCACAGCAATTTATAACAGGCTTGGCAACACGCCTGTTTGGTTTACGCTGGATATTGATTGTTTGGATCCAGCGTTTGCGCCAGCAGTAGGCACACCCGAAGTTGGTGGATTGAGTACTATTTGGTTGTTGGAATTTATTGAGAATCTAAGACAGTTAAACTTCATTGGTATGGATGTTGTGGAAGTGTCCGACAATGATGTGAATCAGATAACAGGCCTTGCCGCGGCCACAGCGGCATGGACATATATGGCAATGAGGATGAAATAAAAATGAGTAGAGGCAGCGATATCATGGTGGACATTGAAACGCTGGGCACAAAGCCCAACAGTATCATGCTCACTATTGGCGCAGTAAGATTTGACCCTTTCGCAGATGACAGCGTTCTCAAAAACGGGCCTAATGACATGGACATGTTCTATGCTCGCGTGGATCCAGAATCATTCACTTGGCCCGATGCTGAGATTGATGACAACACACTACAGTGGTGGGGCAAGCAAACTCCTGAAGTTCGCGAAGAGGCTTTTACCGAAGTAGATCGCAAACCGATCCTGCAGGTAATGCAGGACTTTTACAAGTGGTGCCAACCACATGATCGAATCTGGGCAAATGGTCCTGCATTTGACATTGTGATCCTGGAGCACATCTATCGCAAGCTGGGCAGAGGCTTTCCCTGGCAGTACTATCAAGTGAGAGACTGCCGTACTGTGTACAAGATCGCACCAAAATACGAACGTGTGAATCCAGCATTGCATCATGCCGCATGGGATTGCTGGGCACAGGTAGTTGCTCTACAGAGATGTCTTAAAATGCTGAATATTTCAGAACTTGAAAGATGACGTAAATAGAGCTAGCGGCCTTAGGCTTTCATCCCGCTATACAAATTCTGCTGCCTATGCTATAATAACATAGGAGAAATTCATGGCAAGATATCTATCAACAAAAACTTACGGAACAGACAGAGGACTATCATGTTGCTTTAGACAATGGCGTGCCACACACAGTCATTGCTCTACACTACACGGATATTCAATCGGTATCAAACTGATATTTGAATCCAACACACTGGATGACAAAAACTGGGTCATGGACTTTGGCGGACTTAAGATATTCAAAGACTGGGCAGACTACATGTTTGATCATACCTTGGTGATTGCCAAGGACGATCCACAGTTGGATTTTTTCAATCGCATGAACAATGTAGGAGATCCTCCTGTCAGTGGAGTTGGCCCAACAGCAGACACACGTAAACCATATGAGAGAAACGCCATATGTGATCTTCGCATAGTGGAAGGTGTAGGATGTGAAATGTTTGCCAAGCTATGTTATGACGAGATGGCACGTATATTAGAAGAGCTCAAGACAGGATCAACAGGTCGATACCCAGTCAATGCTGGAGTTCGTCTTGTGAGCGCAGAAGTGTTTGAACACGGCGCAAATTCTGCAATTTACGAAGGATGACATAATTGACTAGTGCTATTGTAATTGGTGCAGGGATCACTGGTATCACTACTGCATACTATCTGGCACGTCAAGGATTTGACGTCACTGTTCTTGAAAAAGAACATACAGCAGGTATGCTGACCTCTTATGCAAATGGAGGTCAGCTGTCCGTTAGCAACAGTGAAGTGTGGAACACATGGCCAAATGTTCTACACGGCATCCAATGGATGTTCAATTCATCGGCACCGCTGAAGGTAGGATTTCCTACTCCTAGTAAGACAGCGTGGATGACCAAATTCCTATTGCATACTGCATTTGGCAGCTATAAGAAGAATACCATGCGCACCATTGAGATGGGATTGGCAGCAAGGAATTGCTATGCTGATATCATTGAACAAGAAGGCATTGAGTTTGATTATGCACAAAACGGCATATTGCATTTCTACAATGACCCAAAGACATTTGAAAAAGCCAAAGAGTCATGCAAGCTCTATTGGGACATGAATGTTGATCGCCACATACTGACTGCCAATCAGGTTGTTGACCGTGAACCTACACTGGCACATCTAGCAGACAACATAGTCGGTGGCACATACACCAAGTCAGACAGCATGGGCGATATACACAAGTTCTGTGTCAATCTAGCTAAAGTGTGCGAAACCAAATACAACGTCAAGTTCGCATACAATACCGAAGTGCTCAACATTTCCTACTATGATGTTGGTAATTCGCATATACAAACCAATGATAACGACTATGGCGCAGACCATGTGGTAATATGTGCTGGTGTGTATTCAGATCATGTGGCTGCTAAAATACATTGGCTGAATGAAACCAGTGGAGAATACTCAGACCTGACAGGTATCTATCCTGTCAAAGGTTATAGCATAACTGTACCACGAGGCAATGGCATACTGCCCAGGGTCAGCCTGCTGGATGACGCTGCCAAGATAGTGACCAGCACACTGGGTGATAGATTGCGTGTTGCAGGCACCGCAGAATTAGCAGGTTGGAACTTTGACATACGCAAGAACCGAACAGATCCGCTACTGAACTGGTCCAAGAGATATTTTCCAGATCTTGACTACGAAAATGTCATACCATGGGCAGGATTGCGTCCTATGATGTCGGACATGATGCCCGTTGTTCGTAGGCACCATGCACACAGGAATATTTGGTTCAACACAGGTCACGGGCATCTAGGGTGGACTTTAGGTGCATATACTGCAAAGCAGGTGTCCAGCATGATTGTGGATGCTGGTTAAATATAACACTTGGAGCAAAGGACATGTCATTGATCACCGAATACCGTAAAATGAGACAGATCATAGAGGAATCTGAAAGAGCTCCTCTAGCACAGGATAGCCTGCGCTACAAGCGCACGGACTTGGACCCTGTGCTGAGCCAGGCCACGCTGGATGTACACTTTGGCAAGCTGGCCAAGGCCTATGTTGATCGTTTCAACAAGGGCGAAGGCGATGCTAATTTCAACTACGGCGGCGCACGATTGCACAACATCTACTTCTCTCAGTTTTCTGAGCCAAAGTCGGGTAACAAGCCCAGCGGTAAGTCTTTAGAAATCATCAATGACAAGTATGATACATTTGCCGACTTCCAAGAAGAAATAACCAAGGTTGCAATGGGCATACAAGGCTCCGGTTGGTTGTATATGGATAGTCGTGGTGAAATACGTGTTATCAAGAATCACGAATACAAGGACAACATGAAGATCGTGTTGCTAATTGACTGGTGGGAACATGCTTGGTTCCTAGATTACCAGAGCGACAAGAAGAAATACTTACAGAACTTATGGCGTATCATTGATTGGGACGTCATTAATCAGAGACTCGTATAAGGAGAGAGACATGGAAACTTTTTACGCAACAATTCTTTGGGTGGCATTTACCTATGCACCCGTAGGAACAGTGGAAGCAAACGGACAATGCATGGCCGTCAACAGTAACCAAGCATTATATGCTTTGGTAGGCACAAGATATGGTGGTGATGGCAGGAACAATTTCTGCGTTCCAGACCTTCGTCCAATCGGCAAAGACGGACAGCGTGATCCAAATTGGAACAATGGTCCACGTGCTGTGATAACAACGCAAGGTCTCTGGCCTAGCCGTCCTTAATCATGGCATACAGCGAAAAGGTAATTGATCACTATGAAAACCCTCGTAACGTGGGCTCTTTGGATAAATTTTCTGATGATGTTGGCACTGGCATGGTCGGTGCACCTGCTTGTGGTGATGTGATGAAACTACAGATTCAAGTTGATGAAGCTACTGGCGTCATCAAAGATGCAAAATTCAAGACCTATGGTTGCGGAAGTGCGATAGCATCAAGCAGTTTGGTCACTGAATGGGTCAAGGGCAAGACCCTGAGCGAAGCTGGCGCTATCAAGAATTCCGAGATAGCAACAGAATTGGCATTGCCACCGGTCAAGATACACTGTAGTATCCTGGCTGAAGATGCTATCAAGGCTGCGATAGAAGACTATCGCCGTAAGCATCCTAACTAAAGGAGCATATTATGTTCAAGAAGATCATGGAATGGCTAGCCGGCAAGCCTGAGGGCGGAATCGACAAGCCAGCTGTTACTGAAACGGCAACAGTAGTTGTTACACAGGCAACAGAAGTCAAAGTACCAGAAATCAAAGTAACAGAAGTCAAGACAATTGAAGTTGCTGCCAAGGCCAATGCGAAAGATCTAGAAGGTATGGATAAGAAGGCTTTGCTTGTGAAGGCCAAGGAACTTGGTGTTGCAGTCAACGGTCGCATGAATAAAGAAGACATCAAGAACAAGATCCTAAAGGGATAATGCTATGACAGCGCCAATCATAACTGTGACTGATATTGCCAAACACAAGATCGTAGAATCTGTACGTAGTCGCGGCGGAAATACGTTGGGTATACGTATTGGAGTCAACACTCGCGGCTGTAGTGGACACAGTTATGTTTTGGAATTTTGTGAGAAGGAAGACCCTGTCTCGGAAAAAGTCAGTATTGATAGTGATGTTTCGATTTTCATAGATCCAAAAAGTCTGTTGTATATCCTAGGATTGCAAATAGACTGGAAAAAGGAAAAGCTCAAAGAAGGTTTTGTGTTTGAGAATCCCAACGCCAAAGGATCTTGTGGATGTGGGGAGAGTTTCAATGTCTAATGGTTATGGTGTTGATCAAAGCATAACAAATCCATTTTTCGATGCAAGCCTCTTGACAGAAGAACAAATATTGTCTAAAATGTCAGATGTAGATAAGAAAATATCTGCGGCATTCAATTCCGGTGCAAGCCAGAGTGTGATTGAACAGATGTATGCAGTAAAGGACGCTCTCTCAAGAGAGTTTTCTGAGAGGTCGATGAAACGCTTTGGCAGTAAAGACAATGGAGAACAGTTTGACGGGCTTATTGGTTGATATGAAAACTAGTGCAACAGGTCTTCCGATCATGTCGGAACAGGATATCATTGAATTGATGTACCAAGGGCACAAGCATCGAGAACTGTTTGTGGATGACCATGCATTGTTTGAAAACATGCAACGAGCAGTGAAGGATCTGGCATTGCCTATGCCTTTTACTATCAAGATGCATCAAGCACGTACTCCAGATGAAATGACCAACTGTTGGCAAATACCAGAAGAGTATGCCAGCATAGAAATTGAATCTTGGTTTGCTGACAAGATATCAACTGAAGAACAAGCGATAAGAGTAGCAACTGAATTATCTCTTTATAAATCTGGTGGACTATACCCCCTGCTACGATTTTTGATATATTTGGTAGACACCATGCGAGAGCATAAGATAGTATGGGGAGTTGGGCGCGGATCCAGCGTGTCCAGTTATTGCTTATTCTTAATAGGCATACATAAAATAGACAGCATGAAATACAACTTAGAAATCAAGGAGTTCCTTAAATGGCAAAACATGTAACCTTTCGTGGTACACAGTTTAATATGACAGCGTTTGCTGACCAAAACGGAGACACCACTGCGGTAGGAAACAGCGCACGTAATGCACGTGGTGATGTACTAAACGCAAGAGGGGAAGTAATCGCAACAGCAAAGCAAGTCAACGACGTTTACCACAAGAAAAATCCCAAAGCGGTTGCCAGGGTGAGTATCAACGAAGATCCTGATGAGCGCCTTGCATCACAGGCTCCCAAGGCCAAGCCGGCAGCACCCAAAGTAGCCCCGACTGTGTCAGCAACTGCTGCCGCCACTACAGAAGATCCAACACAACAGGTCGTTGGTCGTCGTGTGTTTATGGACAGGAATGGTGAAGAGAAGACAGAAATCACCTATGCAGACGGCAGCGTGGAGGTAGTATGAGCTTGAACATTAAACCATTACCAGACAAAATCCTTGGCACAGTTTATATCGGACAACGAAAGTTTGGCAGTATTGTAGTACAAGACGACCTAGGCAAATTAGAAGGACAGCGTCCACGTTGGACAAAGGTTTATGCCGTAGGCGAAAAAATCGACTGGATCAAACCCGGACAATGGGTACTGGTCGAAAGTGGTCGATGGACACAGCATTCAAGATTGGATCTAGGTGGCGACAAGCCCACCCGTATCGCACAGATTGATCCAAACGGATGCATGCTGGTACAAGATACAAAACCAGAAGAGCTTGACGAAGAAGAATAACACTTGACTTCCTCGGCGCAATGCGCTACACTTACACTTACACAATTTAGAGGATAACATGGCAACACTTAAAGAGCTCTGGGTAGAGAAATATCGTCCTAGTACCATTGAAGACTATGTTTGGATGGACGATAATCAAAAGCATCAGGTGGAACAGTGGATTGCGGATCGTTATATTCCGCATCTGCTGTTGAGCGGTAGCGCAGGCGTTGGCAAGACCACGCTGGCCAAGATCCTAGTCGAAGCACTTGATATTGAGCCAATGGACTTCCTACATATCAATGCCAGTCGCGACAATGGTGTTGAGTTTATCAAGAACAAGATAACTGGCTTTGGACAAACCAATCCTTTTGGTGATTTCAAAGTGGTACTGCTGGATGAAGCAGACTACTTGTCGCTAAACGCACAAGCCACATTGCGTGGCATCATGGAAGAATACGCCAGTGTGTTGCGTATCATCATCACTTGTAACTATCCTAACAAGATCATGCCTGCTATCCACAGCAGGACACAAGGCTTTCACTTCAAACTGCTGGATGAAGAGCAGTTCATGCGTAACCTTGCGCAGATACTGGTCAAAGAGAATATCGAGTTTGACATTGACACGTTCTCTAGCTTTATCAAAGCCAGCTATCCAGACATGCGCAAGGCCATCAATAATCTACAACAGCACAGCACAACTGGTACGCTGACGCTGGCAGCAGAAGGTGGAGCAGAGCGCGACTACAGACTTGAGATGGTGGCCTTATTCCGTGAGAAGAAATATCGTGAAGCACGTGAGCTGGCTATCAAACAGATTGCCGGAGATGAGTATGAAGACATGTTCCGCTTCCTGTATCGTAACTTGGAGTTTTGGGGATCAACGCCTGATCAGCAAGATTCGGCATTGCTGGTCATACGACAGGGCATTGTCAATCACGGCATGGTGAGCGACCCTGAGATCAACCTGGCAGCAACAATGATTGAACTGGAGAGAGTAGCCGCATGACAAAAGTAATATTGACTGACGTAGACGGAGTATTATTAAACTGGGCCGCTGGATTTGATGCCTGGATGCTTGATCGGGGATTTAGGCATGTTCCAGGCAACGAGCATGCTTATCTAATGAACGAACGATTCATTGATGTTGAGTACGATCAGGGCAAGCAACTGATCCGCGATTTCAACGAAAGCAAGGCAGTTGGGGAACTGGTTCCCCTTAGAGATGCTGTGCAAGGTGTTGCACGACTGGCACGTAACGGCTACAAGTTTGGTGTGATCTCCAGCCATTCAGATGTTGAACATGCTTGCCGTCAGCGTGAAGCCAATCTTGAAAAGCATTTCGCCAATGTGTTTGATTTCTTTGTACACTTGCCAACTGGTGCAGACAAAGATGATGCGTTGGAACCCTATCGCGGATCAAACTTGTGGTGGATCGAAGACAAGACTGAAAATGCCGTGGCTGGCGCAGTGAGAGGTCTAAGGTGTATACTTGTGGATCACGAGCACAACAACGATGATCGCCCGCCGGGTGTTATCAGGGCCTACAACTGGAATGAGATCGCTGACCTCATCCTGTCAAAGTAATCTAAAGCGAAACCCAAGGTGCTGGGCTAGATTTGGTTTTAGGCGTCGCCGTAGATCTTCAAAACTTCACTTACCGCAGGATGTCTTTCAACGTCCTGTGTAGAGAAGACAACTGATGCTAGATACTCCGAATTTTTCTCCTTTAGTTTTTCCATGAAGTCTTTGAGGCCGTTTTCAGCAAAGCCTCTGTCATGTTGAGCTAGGTCACCTGTTACTATGATGCGAGATCCAGGACCTATTCTGGTCAACAACATTTTCATCTGTTCACGTGTGGCGTTTTGCATTTCATCAGCAATCACGATTGAATTCGTGAATGTGCGTCCACGCATGTAGGCCAAAGGCGCTACTTCGATCACGTTCTCAGATACCATGTCGTTTACAGTTTTAACTGACCAGTGCTGTTCGAAAATATCAAATACTGGTCTAGTCCATGGTGCCATCTTCTCTATCAATGTACCAGGCAGAAAGCCATGTTGTTCGTCCACGCTTACAGCTGGTCTAGTCACGATCACTTTGTTGATCTTGCCAGCTTTGAGTTCCCTAACAGCATACATTGCGGCCATGATGGTCTTGCCTGTACCCGCAGGTCCAAGTGCAAAGATGATATTTTTTTGGGAATCTTCTAACAGCGCCAGATAATCTTCCTGGTGCAGATTGCGTGGTACGATTCGTACCGGTGTCTGTGCTCGCTTCGTGTAATCATTGAAGCTTATTACATTTACATTGCGCTCTTTACGAGCTTGGTTGGTTCTTTTGCTCACTAGATTCTCCTTGGAGGTTAAATCGTCTGAGCCCAGCGGACCTTGGGTCCAATTGTATTTACATACCATCAGAGATAAATGTACTCAAATGGGGTTAACGCTAAATAACTGCATGAGAAACCAATTAGACATTTTTAATACTATAGATGACGTTTTTGTGAGTGAAAACACTCTCGAAGTCATGCTGGAGTTTGAACGTGTTTTAGACCAAATGGACATGTACGCCTATGAAAATTGGATCAAGGGCGAACTAGTTGAAGGGCCTAATGTCACACGTTACTGGGTAGAATGCGCATTTATGTGGCCGCTAAAGCTGATGCCAGATCCAAGTGCTGCCTTGCGTTTGACCAATAGGAAATGCAAGGTCTACTACAGCAGAGATTACTACATAGAGCCTATGCCAGTTTCAACAGATCAGGCAAATCTCATGATGGATCCACTGTCAAAACAGCTCAGACCCAAGATGAAAAAGACTCCTGTGTGGGTTGTAACAATCAAAATACCACGTAGATTTATTGACGGCGAAGCAGCCGCTGATCGTATGAATTCCAGCGCAGAAGTTGACATGGATTCAGTAAATCAAGCCTACGATCAGGATCTTGAATCTAACGTAGCTACAGGAGCAGAGAATGAGCTTGAGGCCTAATGATCTAGAAGGACTGGTCATGTCACAGATCAGCATAGACGAATACAAGAGCAAGCTAGGTGAAGACCGTAGCGTGGTTGTTGTGGCTATCGCTGTGTCAGAGGAAAGTGCGGCGCACGATCTAGGTGACTTCGTTGAGCGTGGTCCTTTCAAGCTATGGGACGTTGATATCAGTCCTGCTCCAGACAAGAACGGCAACTACTTTGTGTTCATTGAATTGGAACGCAGCCACTTGATGTGGAATACGATCATCAGCATATTCGAACATGCTGAAAGATTGATTGGTAAAGTATTTGAGTCTGTTACTTTTACTTGCCCAGGAAAAGACAGAGCACAGCCACTCACAGAAGAGAATTTCAAAGCCAGCATCTTGCAAAGCCCTTATCGTTGGGATATTGCGCATGATGTGTATCCAGATGTTCCAGAAGCACCCGAACCAAACGATGTCGGCAGTGACGAGCAGGAGATACAAAAACGCATGAAGTTCTTAACGGATTACTGATAGATGTCAAAAGAAGAAACAATCAAGATCAGAGGTAAGGTAATCGATGTGTTGCCCAACGCATTGTTCAAGATAGAAGTAGAGAATGGGCATGTGATGATCGGACATATATCAGGCAAAGTTCGCAAGAACAATATCAAGATACTGGTCAACGACGAGGTAGATGTTGAAGTCAGCGCATACGACCTATCTAAGTGTCGCATAACATACAGGTACAAATAACATGTTCGGATTAAGCGGAATTGGTTTGAAGATAGCTATCATATTAGCTTTGTCTGGCGCGGCCACCGGCGGTTGGTTTTATGTACAAAACCTCCGAGGTGAGCTGGCATTAGCTGCCGAACGCCAAGCAAGATTAACAGATGTAGTTGACAGCCAAAAGCAGGCCATGGAAACCATCCAAAGAGATATTGGACGTATGCAAGCCGCTACGTCAGAACTCAACAAAAAACTCGTGGAAGCAGAACAAGGTCGTAGAGAACTTGAAAACAAGTTCAATCAGACCAGCGCAGGCCGTCCAAGAGATTTTGCGGCCCTGGCCAACAAAGAACCAGAGAAGATCGAAGAAAGCATCAACAGAGGCACACGCGATGCTCATCGCTGTAATGAAATCGTAAGCGGTTCTGACTTGACAGCAGACGAACAAGCTGGTAAAGTTCGCAACACCATGTGCTCAAACTTACTGCCAGCATACAAAGGACCGCCTGAAGTTGCGGCTGCGCCTATGCCAGCTGCCAGCGCACCAGTAGCATCAAAGCCTACGACACCTTCTAAAGTTGTTGTTGATCCAAGCAAAATTAAAAGGGCTAAACAATGAAAAACACACACATCCTATCAGCTGTATTGTTAGCATTGGCGCTAGCAGGATGCGCATCTACCAAAGAAACATTGGTGGTAAAACCGCAAGTGGTTGAAAGACCCCGACTAGAAGTGCCATCTCCTCAGCCGGTACAACAACTTCCTTTTGAATGGATTGTCATTACCAAGGACAACTACGAAAAGAAATTCAAAGAAATTGAAAGCAAAGGCGGTACAGTGACATTGTTTGCATTGACCCCACAAGGCTATCAGAATCTTTCAATGAACGTGTCAGAACTGCGTCGCTTTATGCAACAACAGCAGGCAGTTATAGCCGCGTTGAAAAAATATTACGAAGCGTCTGATACCAAACCCGCGGAGAAGTAATGGATCCGTGGGCAACACTTGGGGTTTCCAGGGATGCCAGTCCTGAGGATATTAAAAAAGCCTATCGTAAACTGGCAATGCAACACCACCCGGATCGCGGTGGCAGCGAAGCAGAATTCAAAAACATACAAACAGCATACGATGACATAACATCGGGCCGTGCAAACCAACCACCACCAAATCCAGGATTCGGAGGATTTGATCCAGGCAATCCCTTTGGCTGGTCAGCACACTTTGGTGAAGGATTTGGTGCTCCACCATTTGGTTTCCATCAGCGTATGCGACGCATGGAAGATCTAAGTGTAGAGTATGCTATTTCCCTAGAAGATTTGCAACGCGGCAAAACTGACAAGATACGGGTAATGACACCAGACCGTGGCGCTTATATCGAATTGGATGTAAACATAACACCCGGTATGCCCAGCAATGCCAGGATCAGATATCCAGGGGCAGCGTCAACCCATATACCTGGTGTTGTACCAGGTGACGTGTTCATACTCATAGCACAAAAGCCGCATCCGTTGTTCCGCAGAGACGGCGATGATCTACATACAGAAAAGGAAGTATCCATATTTGATGCCATGTTGGGCAAGGATATTTCGTTGACCACACTGGATGGAAGACAACTACAGATGCGTGTTCCTCCTGGCGCTCGACCCGGATTACGCATGCGAGTAGCCGGATCCGGAATGCCCAAGTCAAACGGTAGCAACAACAATGGGGATCTCTACGTGCAATTAAATATGAAAGTACCCAGACTGAAAGAAGAAGATTTAGACAAAAAACTAGTTGACATTATACGCGAGAACCAGTAAAATAAAACAATGCAAAAATTATCGCTAGTACTAGAAGGCCACTCAAACTTACAGCAATCCTGCGTGGAATGGACAGGGCAGGAGGATGCTGAAACATTGGTCAAGGACATGTTCCGGCTGATGTTTGCTACCAACGGGCTAGGGCTTTCAGCTCCACAGGTGGGCAAAAATTATCGAATGTTTGTGATGGGCAATCAAGATCGCATGTATGCCTGTTTCAATCCCAGGATCGTATCAGCCAGCACAGAAATGGAAATGGGCAAGGAAGGTTGCTTGAGCTTTCCAGGGCTGTGGCTGAATGTCCGTCGCCACACCGACATAGTGGTACAGTATGAAGATGTTGAAGGCAACAAGCAAGAACAGACATTCAATGGAATTGTTGCCAGGTGCTTTCAGCATGAGCTTGATCATCTAGACGGGGTTTGCTTTGTGGACCGTGCGGCAAAGCTCAGCCTAAAAATGGCACGTGAACGTCAAACCAAATGGCTTAAAAAAGGTATCAAATAATGGAAAACGAAGAACGCATCAGTCATGTTATTCGTCGAGCGCACGAGCTTGCTCATGCACATGAGCACGAGTATGTGACACTGGAGCATATCCTTAGTGTGTTGCTGGAAGATGAAGAACTGTTGTCTCTCCTGGAGAAAATGCAGATTGATTACAAGACCATTGCTGATCATGTGAATCAATGGTTGGCTGATGCAACTGAAATACGTGTGCCTGGGATCATCCGTCCTCGCAAGACTGCAACGCTGGAACGTGTGTTCAATCGTGCGTTCATGCAGGCATTGTTTTCCGGCAGGCATTCCATATCTCCTGTGGACTTGCTTACCAGCATCCTCAGCGAGAAGAACAGCCATGCATCATACTTCTTACAGCAGGCAGGATTGAACAAGAATTCTGTGCTGAAGACGTTGACTGAAATTTCAGCAGATGAAAAAGATCCTGTGCAAGAAACAAAAAAGAATTCAGATAAGATCCTCAACAAGTTCTGCGTAAATCTCAACGAAGAAAGCAAGAAGGGCAAAGTTGATCCCTTGATTGGTCGCGAAGATGAAGTCACCAATATGGTGGACATCATGGCACGACGCAAAAAGAACAATGTGGTGCTGGTTGGCGAACCAGGTGTGGGCAAGACTGCACTGGTAGAAGGCATGGCACGTATGATCACCTTGGGGTGTGTTCCTAACACACTTAAAGATCAAACTATCTACAGCCTGGATATTGCATCGCTACTGGCGGGCACCAAGTTTCGAGGCGAGTTTGAAGAGCGTCTGAAGATGATCATCAGCGCACTAGAACAGCGCACAGATGCCATCTTGTTCATTGATGAGATCCATCAAATCATGGGAGCGGGTGCAGGCAGCAACGGTGCAATGGATGCCGCACAGATGCTGAAGCCAAGCCTTGCACGTGGTAGCATCCGCTGTATTGGATCTACCACATACGAAGAATTCCGCAAGCACTTTGAAAAAGACCGTGCGCTGTTGCGTAGGTTTACCAAGGTAGACGTTGAGGAAATGACTGCTGAATCTACCAAGGTCATGTTGCGCCAGTTGATGCCCAGCTATGTTGATTTCCACAAGGTCGAAGTCACAGAAGAAGCAATGGACTTGGCAGTTGACCTTAGTCGGCAACACATACTTGATCGCTACTTGCCTGACAAGGCCATCGATGTACTGGACTCTGCCATGGCACGTTTGCGTGTGAGAGGCGGTGAGAATATTGTAGTTGACGCAAATGTTGTTCGTGAACAAATCAGCAAGATGGCACGTATTCCTACCAGCCAGGTCAGTGAAGATCAAAAGATTGGTGTGCTGGAACTGGAAAGCCGCATCAAGACCAATGTGTTTGGGCAGGATAATGCCGTGGACAAATTGCTGGATGCTGTGTACATTGCACGTGCTGGATTGAAAGATGCAGAGCGTCCAATGGGTTGTTACTTGTTTGCTGGTCCAACTGGCACAGGCAAGACCGAGCTGGCATTGCAGTTGGCAACAGGACTCGGTGTGCCGTTGTTGCGCTACGACATGAGCGAATACATGGAGCCACACAAGATCGCCACGCTGATTGGTAGCCCTCCAGGTTATGTGGGCTACAGCGATGGTGGTGCAGGTTCAGGCAAGCTGATCAACGATCTTGAGAAGAGCCCTAATTCTGTGTTGTTGTTTGACGAAGTTGAAAAAGCACACCCTGACATCCTCAATGTGTTGCTGGGACTCATGGACAATGGCATGGTGACCAGTAGTAATGGCAAGACGGTAGTGGCACGAAATGCCACCATCATCATGACCAGTAACTTGGGCGCAGCCGCTAGCGAAAAGAAAGTGATTGGCTTTGGCAACTCGCTTAATACATCAGCTATCACTGATGCAGTTACCAAGCACTTTGCACCAGAGTTCCGCAACAGGCTGGATGCAGTGGTTGAGTTTGAACGACTCAAGCCAGAAGTGTTGTTAAGTATTGCAGACAAGTTCATACGTGCTCTTAACAAGCAGTTGGACACAGACGATCGCCACTTGCGACTCAAGCTGACGGATGCCGCACGTGATGCATTGCTCAAAGAAGGTTACTCAGAGACCATGGGTGCTCGACCAATGAAGCGTGTGATCAACGAACGTATCAAGAAGCCGCTGAGCCGCAAGGTATTGTTTGAGAGCTGGAATCAAGGCAACGTAAACATCGATCACGATGGCAACGAGTTCAGTCTCAGCTATGACCCGACAAGCTAGGAACTTCCCTGGATTCAAGTATCATATCATCGAACGTCCTTACTTTGGCATGTTCATGTACAAGATACTTTTCCGGGGGCCAGATGTAAACGATGCTCCTATCCGACGCAACTGGGTAAACTCAATGTTGCCAAAGTCACAGATATTTGAGCTACAGAAATATCGCAAACTGCATGCTCTCATCAGAGACCGTGCTAGGGAACTCAGTGGTGACAAGGACTTTCGTTTCAGGCAAGATTCTGGACTCAATGTGTACTTGTACAATCAAGCATGTGTGAAGAATCTTGCTACGGAATTCAAGGATCATGTGATTGGAATCTGGGGACCACTGGACGATGCGCATCAACAGCATGCCATGACCAGTCCAAAGATACGCACTAGAAAGATACTGTGGAAAGGTCGCTACAGATATCGGGTGGTGCTACACCCAGAACCAGAACAAGCCGTTGCACTTGCTCGTATACTGGAAGATCTGGTACTGGGAGACGACTACGATGTCAATCGTAGCCTGGAAGATTTCATTACAATTGGACATCCTAGTTCAGTTTTCTCTTGGCAATCAGGAGAAAAACTGCTATACTGTAATGAAGAACAACTGATAATGATGATCAGCCTAAGCTGTACAGATGCAGTATATAAAATCGACAAGGTAATTACACACAATGAACTCAGCCAACAAGAAAAGATTGCTACGCAAGATGCTAGAGCGAAGCTTGGTAACTAGGCATAGCCTGGTAGAATGCCAGATCAAAGAGCCCGGCGTAAACGAAACTACCATCATTGATCTCAATCATGTGGTGGAAGAAGCAGGCGAACTGAACTTTATTGGGCGAGATGTAGACAGTGGTGCTCACAAGGTATTGAACTTCCGTAGCGTAGTGCGTGTGAATGGACAGCCGCTAGAGAGCCTGTATCAACAGCTAAAACGACGACGCTGATCCGCAAGAATACGTCAAGCTAACCTCCGTTGCTTGGGCCTGCGCCCATAAATACAGCACGGAGGTTTTCTTATGGCGAAAATACACGAAGAAATCATTATCATCAAAGTGAGCAAGCTGGTCAAAGACAGCGATGCAATCCAGCTTATTGTTGGACAAGACATCGTTGCAGGCCTAGAAGCTGTGGTCCAAGAGATGGTAGGTGATGCAGTGGTCGTAGAAGTTATCAAGGAGTAAGCACATGCCAAAACCAGCTACGACATTGCTAAATGGCGATGCAGGTCAGCTCAATCAAACTGGTACAGCACAGCGAGCTGCCGGTTATTACAGCACGGCTGTGAATGGTGGCTGGCACACAATCAGTGCTGATCTTGTGGACTTTACAGGACGCATCGTCATTGAAGCAACCCTGGTAACTGAACCAGTAGAAGCCGATTGGTTTCCTGTGCAGTTGACTTCGGCCAATGCCGGATCAGATATTGATGGTGGCTTTGCTGACAGCACTTC
>Ga0209500_10000353_pt1 | contig 39936 bp, 50 predicted proteins | sample S_140212_EF_Meta_FD_187323 | JGI IMG/M metagenome (GOLD analysis project Ga0209500, IMG submission 187323) | Freshwater microbial communities from Lake Simoncouche, Canada to study carbon cycling - S_140212_EF_MetaG (SPAdes) (version 2) | ecosystem: Environmental > Aquatic > Freshwater > Lake ... | reverse complement strand
AAACCCAAATGTTCTTGCTGGTGCACCGGACACTGCGGATCAAGCTGTATGACTGACGGCTGCGACTGCAATGAATGCCAATGTGATGATTGCTTAGATAAAAAGGAAAGTGAATGAGTTTTCTAGTAGCCAACCTTCCACCTATACACTGCTATGTTCGTAGAGAGTTTCTCTATGATTTTAAAAGTGGCCACGGTGAGTACGAGCCCTGCATATGGGTTTCAATCAAGAGCCTACGCAGTCAAGCATTTAGAATAGAATCCTACTTGCCACGCTACGGTGCTCTTTATGACAAACTGCCCTTGCATGCCTATGTGAGTCGTACAGACAATCTAGAACCCACCAAGTTTCTGAGTCTTGACACACTGCAGATCTGGGACTGCTTCAGCTATGACATAGCTGTGATACAAAAGGCTTTCCTACGCAATCTCAGCTGTGAGTTCTATGCCAAGGATCGGCAGCTACACAAGGGCAACTATTTGTTCACGGTGGACAATGCTGCACCGGACATGAACATCATAGATACTACCTATTCAGAATGGCCAGAAGATCACAAGAGTTTCAACTTCATTGAACTGGACAACGGACAGTATGCTGCCCAGCCCAACAATCGCTGCAGATTCTTTGATGCTGCCAGCAATCCTAAAGAAATGCTGCATCCAGACTTCAAAGTGGCCACCAAAAAGTGGGTGGTGGAAACCAACCCCAAATGGCGTCTGGGAGATTCGGACACTGTGATGTACGAATGAATAAATAATAACATTAGGAACAAATATGAATAAACTACTACTATTATTATTGGCGGTGCCCTTGTTGGCATTTGCACAAAAAACACCTCAAGGCGTTACATATGACGCACAAATTATTAGAGTAACGGATGGCGATACAGTTGTTATCGCCGCACCCTTTCTCCCCTTACCCCTTAAGCCCGAACTTGCGGTACGAGTCTACGGCGTCGATACTCCGGAAAAAGGATTTAGAGGTCAATGCGACAGCGAAAAGCAACGTGGCGAAGCCGCTTCCGTTTTCACTAAAGGTCTCATTAACGCCAGCCAACAGCGACAAGTCATCCTATACGGTTGGGATAAATTCGGTGGTCGTGTATTGGGCGACCTCATTTTAAACGGACAGAGTCTACGTGCTCAATTGATTGCCAACGGTTTTGCCCGCGAGTATTATGGAGATGCTAAACAAAGCTGGTGTAATTAAAATGCGTACAGAATCTTATCAAATCTTTGCTCAACTGTTGGAAGGCTATGTTAACGAAGCCAGCACCAGTCTCAACTTGATACTAGACAATCCTGGTGGCAAACAAGTGGTTCAAACCCTGCACACAACCATGGGCCTTGCACATGATCAGGATTATCGACAAGTAGAAAAGATATCGTGGAGTGAACTCAAAGACGCCAGAAGAGGTGCTTGGGTCATAATCAAAGGCACCACAGGCACAGGAGCCATACGTGCTACCACTAGCGGTAGTTATGAAGCCACTGCTAGCTCAGGTGGAGAAGTAGACAGTTTTGCAGATGGACGTGGCGGCAACGTCATTGATTTTTTGAAATCAAAAATAGGCAAACTAAACAAGTTCTACGTGGGAAACAATACTTCTGCTGTGCCTGACAAACGGAAGAAACGTGCAGATCAACAGGCTGGTGCCGACACTTCGATTGTTAGTGTAGACAGCCTAACTAAAAAATTCAAGCCACTATGGGTCAAAGCTATTACTGCTGCTATCGCAGACGTCAAAGGGCACATTGCCAATCAGATCAAGAACGATGCTTTCGACAAAGCTGCCAAGAAACTAGAACATGTAAAACGACTGCAACAAGCCATCGAATCGTTGGAAACAGATTCTGATACACCTGGCTCAGTTAAAAATGCCATCAATGTTGCTGTGTTAATGGCAGCTAGCCATCACTACCCCGAGCAGACTGGTACTATAAGTCGCAGCGGCTATGGTAGCGGCGGTTATAATGCACAACGATCCGAAGGTGGCAGTCAACTAATGAAAGACATCGCAGCTGGCGATCAAAAGAAATTAGGCACAGTACTAACATTCTTTAAAAGGAGTTTGATTTCAGGATGAAACTCAATCAAATAGTTCTCGAAGCCAACGTAGCAGCTAAACTCAAAGACCCCAAGATGGTCAAGATGTTGAGCATCGCCATGCGACATGACGGCACACTGCCCAAAGATCGTGTGGCCAAACTAGGTCCTAAACCCTCCGACGAAGAAATTGTCAAGCTATGGAGTGATCTCCTAGACAACAGTCTCAGTAGCACAGACTACGGCAACATCTCTACAGATGGCAAGTTTGATGAATGGCTGACTCGTATGTATATCAATGGTGTGGCTGACTTTGAAGACATCAACGGTGAAGGCGGCGATGCTCTAGGTGCTTGGAAGGCTCTCAGCATACGTGGTAAATTATCAGAAAAAGATCAGGACTTCAACAAGTTCAAGAATCTGCGTCAGATTCAACAGATTGTTCAAAGCCGTGATTATCGTGATGAGCTAAGAAGAATCAAAGATGCAGAAGTTATTGAAAAGCACAAACGTGAAAAGAAAGAAACAGTTCTTATTGATGATGAACGTTTCCTGATTACCCTACCTTATAACTATGGTGCTTGTTATAACTTCAACAACGCACACGGTTTCAATGCAAGTTTCTGTACAGGATCAAGTTCAGGACAGCGTTGGTTTGAACGTTATGCTCCAGAAGGGCCAATCATTTCAATTTTTGATAAACAGAATCAAGAAGATGAAAACGGCAAATGGCAGATGCATGCTCCGACCGGGCAGATGAACAATGGTAATCAAAGTGTATCCTACAGTTCAGGAGATAAAAAGTTTGCTGAATTATATCCCGGATTGATGAAAGAGATCATTGCTGCTGTAAAATCCAATGCTGAAGAAATTAAAACTAATTCTGTAGACATTGTTCGTGGAGGTTATGATGTTAATGCAGCTATCGCTGAAATTAAATCTAAGTTGCCTGCATCATATGCTTCAGAAAAAGAAAAGCCGGAATCTGAGCCGGAAGCAGAAGTTGATGCCAATGATGGGCCTGGAACATATGTTGTTACACAAACTGCTTCAGGCAAAACTGCTCGTATCCAAGGTGAAAACCGTCAAGACATTGTTGCCAAACTAATAGCTCGTTATCCAGATAGTACAGAAGCAGATTATACCATAGAGAAAGCACAAGAAGAAGCATGATCTTGAAAAATGTATTTTTATCATTGTTGTTGATTTTTTCTTTTACTTTAGCTTACGCAGAAGATGAATGGTGTGACCCAAGATATTGTTGTCCACCTAAACCAAACACCCTACCTTAGGAACGTTAGCGTTACTTCAGGGTTGCCCGGCTGCTGGGCAGAGCGTTATGGGAGTCGTGCCCCGGAATGGCGTTCTAAGTGAGCACTTTTATAAAGACTGTATGAAGATAGCATTGTTCTTGCATCAGCCTAAATGCTCAGTAGAGTCCGGCAACGGCATTCTCCAGGCACTACAACCATACCATAGTTTTAAAATATTCACACGCTGGCCTCTTGACGCTGACTTCTTCGACGATGTTGATATGATAGCTGTACCAGGCGGTATTGGTGATGCTGATAGTTTTGATCACCTGCTGGCACACAACGGCGATCGAGTCAAAGACTTTGTTAGTCGAGGCGGAAGGTATCTAGGCATATGCATGGGCGCATACTGGGCAGCTAAAGACTACTTCAATATTGTAGACGGCATAGAAGCTGTGCAATACATCACTCGACCCGGCACAGACACACGTAGACCGCATGCCAAAGCATTACCCATTACTTGGCAAGGGCAACAGGAACGCATGTACTTCTATGATGGGTGTGCATTGGTAGGTGATACTACAAAATTTAAAACTGTAGCTACTTATGCCAACGGCGATCCAATGGCTATTATACAAAACAACATAGGGCTAATAGGGTGTCACCCAGAAAGCCAACCTAGTTGGTATTCGGAATACCACAGTTGGATGAAGCCACATTATCACAGTGGCCGACATCACGAGTTGCTGTTGGACTTTGTCAGTGATCTACAATAATACCGTAGATTTCTTTCCAGTTCTTAACTATAGGATAAGCACACTCATGATGCATGTTGTGTCCGTGCTCGATAAGAATTGATTTCAAACCTAAATAATACCCAACATCGGCATTAGCCGGTTTGTCTTCAATCCACCACAAGCCGCTATCACGGTATGGTTCCAATGCTGAATCTTTGTCTGCACCTGTGTCCAAACAGATTATATTCTCAATAGCATTGCCAAACAGTTTGTGTAGATTCTTTTCGCGAAGCTTCTGTGCGTTTTTATCTAGACTTAGACTTGTAATAACCCGGAATTGGTAGCCGTGTTCCTCGTGCAGTCTTTTAACATAGTAAGCACTGTCACGTAAGGCAGGAAGAAATCCAATTGCTGCTGATTCATTGAATGTCTTGATGACTTTCTTCGAATCTTTTTCTTCTAGCTCGTTGTAGTGATGATGTAGATAATAGCTTTTCTTATTGTCAGCTGTTAAGGTATAACCACGTTCTTGCATCCAAACTGAGAATGCCCATTCCCAATCTAGTAGAACACCGTCTGCGTCTGTGAGTATAATTTTTTGCTTCATACCAGTATTATAGCATTATTTTGGGCTGTTGTCAAGCGGATAAGTAAAGAATGAACATAATAATCTATACCCTAGTGATGGTACAAATCACTATAGCCTGTGTTACCCTGTATTTGCACAGAAGCCAAACACATCGAGCAGTACAGTTTCACCCAGCGATCAATCATTTTATGCGAGCCTGGCTTTGGCTAACAACAGGAATGGTTACTCGCCAATGGGTGGCCATACATCGCAAACATCATCAACGTTCGGACCAAGAGGGCGATCCGCATAGCCCACAGATCTACGGCATTTGGCGTGTGCTGTTCGGCGGAGCATTGCTTTATCATAGTGCCAGCAAAGACACAGCTATGGTTGACTCCTTGAGCAAGGACTGCCCTAATGATTGGATCGAACGCAACCTTTACTCTGCACACAGTCGCTCAGGTATTCTTTTAATGCTGGTCATAGACTTCTTGCTCTTTGGACCGTGGGGACTTGTAGTGTGGGGTATTCAAATGATATGGATTCCGTTCTGGGCTGCTGGAGTAGTCAACGGGCTTAGCCATTGGTGGGGATATCGCAACACTGATACCAAAGACACCAGCCGTAACATCATCCCTTGGGCTGTATGGATTGGCGGGGAAGAACTACACAACAATCACCATGCTGACGGCGCCAATGCCAAGTTCAGCCAGAAGTGGTATGAGTTTGATCTAGGTTGGATGTATATTTCAATACTGCGGTTCTTTAAGTTAGCCACAGTTAGATAAAGAAAAAGCACCCGAAGGTGCTTTTCTTTTACCACTATTGTAATGCTCTACGAGCGTACTTTTATTTCTTCACGCCGCTGTTAACAAATGAATACATCTTTTCGGCGGTTTCTAGTACTTTATCTAAACCTGGAAACTCTGGCATACCTACTTTAGTAACGATTTGACCAGTCTTCTCATCACGAGTAGCTGTCATTTCCCAACCTGCAAATTTAGATTGGAAATCATCTTGTACTAGGCTTTTTGCCATGCCCAAGATGTCTGTACGGATTTCGTAGCCGTTCTTGTTGAATTTAACTTCTGGTAGTTTTGGTGCTGTAAAAGTGTCTGACATTTTAATTCTCCTGTGTGTAATGTCTGTGTCTAGCAGCTACTTCTATTTCGCTGTTAGTTTATTATATAGCCTTTATTTAAAAAAACAAGCTATTTTGTGATTCTGTTTATCCGTTCACGGATGATCTCTACCACGGGTTCTGCCAACACCACTTCATAGTGGTTATAGTCAACATCTACTAGTTCCATATCTGCATGGTGCCGTTGGCTTTGAATACTAACAACTCCATCATTGGCCACGACTATAAACGGACTGCGACCTTGTACAGTGACCACGTTGCACCAAGGATGCTGCACTTTGATCTTAGCCGCTTCCCGCATGGCCCAGCTGCTAGGACCAATATCACGCATGAGCCTGCTGAATGGTAAAAAGTATTGAGCATAGTCCGCTACTTCTGCACCACCATAGGGTGTGCTTAGTGTAACTGCGCCCGAAACCTGTGTGGGCAAGTGGTGGCTGAGATGCAGTGCATATATGCCACCTAGGCTGTGTGCTATGAAGAAACACTGATTTACTCCAGCCAAACTCTGTTGCATCTGTGCTAGGTTATGTTCAAACCCGTCACGACTGTCGTAGTTTAAGTCCAGACCCTTGCCCAGTCTAGTTCTGATATGATTAAAACTTTCGCCGGTGGCATTAGCACCGTGGATATAAACTAAGTTCATAGTGTATATATCTCTTGCGGTGCAACAAGTTATTTGGTCATCAAGGCTTTGGCTTCTTCGTATCGGCCCACGCGAGCCAATGCACATGCCGCTCTTGTTTGTCCAATTGATAGACAAATGTCGTATATGGTGTTTAAAAAGTTTTTCATAGGTATTGTTCCTTTTGATAGTTGAACTGACGGATATAGTTTTCTAATTGAGCGGCATCGGTAATGCCTTTGTCTGCTAGATAAGCATCTAGGCTTGATTGATAGCTGCTGCCTGGGAACATTTCGGATAAACGTTCCAAGATGGCCAGCATCCTTTCTGATATGTATTTCATTTTGCTTTCCTCTGTAAGTGTGTGTAGATACTCGTGGTTTCTACTGAGTATTTAGCGAGGATCGTGGGTACCCGCACAAAAATTAATGTCTTTGTCCGATATCAAAAAACATATAAATAACTGATAGGACCCATTATGAGCCAATTACCCATTCGCCAGCTGAGATTAAGACCGTTTTCAAATACAGATCTACAGATCATAACAGGTACCCGCGGTGAGATTTATTTCGATACTACCACTGGTACTTTGAGAATTTACAATGGTATAGCAGGCGGAGAAGGTCTGCTCAAAGACGACCTGTCAAACATCAAAGCAGTGCTTAATAAAAGTGTCAATTTTGGCACAGGTGCTGTAACAGCAGCTCAATTCATCGGAACAATAAACGGTAACACAGTTGGTACACATACAGGCGCTGTTGTCGGTAATGTAACTGGTAATACCACAGGCACACATACTGGTGCTGTTGTTGGTAATGTAACTGGTAATACCACAGGAACCCACACAGGCGCTGTTGTCGGTAATGTAACTGGTAATACCACAGGCACACATACTGGTGCTGTTGTCGGTAATGTAACTGGTAATACCACAGGCACACATACTGGTGCTGTTGTTGGCAATGCTTCAACTGCAACAACACTACAAACAACAAGATCGATAAATGGTGTGAGTTTCGATGGCAGTACAAATATCACTGTAACAGCAGCAGCCGGAACGTTAACCGGTGCTGTTATAAATGCGTCAGTGACATCATCCAGTCTTACCAGTGTAGGTACACTAACTAGTCTAGCAGTAACCAATGATATCACAGCCAATGCTAATGTTGTGATCAATCAAACTCCACAATTACCAACACATGCTACCAACAAACGTTATACAGATTCCAGAGCGATTGCTTTTTCAGTGGCACTGAGTTGAAACAAGGACAAAAATAAATGGCAAAGAAACAGTTAAGCAATTATAAATTTTTTCCTGGAGTGGTGCCCCCGGCCTACAACCAGTATCCAAATGCAGTAGCGTTGATTACTGCAAACAAAAATTATGTAATACAAGAAGCTAACCAATATATCAAAAATCAAATAGCTGCTAACACTGGTAATGCTGGCAGCATTTGGTATGGGTATGTTTACGATGCTACAAGAGAATTAAAATGTAAAAGAGATATTGGGTATGTGATTGACGGGTATATCTACGATCTTACCTACGGCGGAAATTCTTTAACATATGCCAATGCATCAAGATATTATATCGGTGGAGTGTTGCAGGTAGTGTCGGGAGATGTTGAAGTTGATGTACAAACTACAATTAGAGCACAGATCAACGATTTAATCTTAACCAATGAAGTTGATTCATCTGTGTTAAATCTAGTTGGTGAACCTCAAGTGTTGTTAGGCGCAGCCGCAGAAGCAGGTGCGTATAATGCATTTCTTACATTGGCCAATATCGTTATCAATATCATCGACACAGGACTCAGCACATTGCCAGCGCCAGTAGCACCTAGCAGTCAAGGCGGCAGCCTATTACCTAATGCTGTTTATCTACTTGAAGCCAACAAGCGATTCGTACAAGAAGAAACCATTGCTTACATTCAATACAACGTTGATAACAGTATTTCACCCTATGTGAACTATACCTATAATGCAGAAAAATGCAGACGAGATGTTAGTTACATTTTAGAAGGTTACCTCAGCGATTTAAAACACGGTGGCAATAGACAGACCTACTTCAACGCAGAAAAATATTGGGAAAACGGTGTTGCACAGGTAGACGGAGATCGTCAACCTGAAATATATGCACATACATTTATCAGAGATCTCATAGACAACTTTATTTGGGCAAATATAGCATTTACTCCGAAACAGATCTTAGTCAGTCAAGTTCGTGATCTATCCTATACTGCGGAAGAACCGGCACAGACTAGATTAAAAGAACTCAGCAACATCGTGTTAGATGTAATCGAATTTGGGGTATCAAGATTGCCAACCAAGATCAGCAATCGCGGCTACATCAAAGTACCCGGCTTTTATAAACTCAAAGATCTACTATTGATTACCAACAGTTCACGCAACATCATCATGTATAATTTTGCTGATGACAGCTTGGCTGCGGAAATCACCTATTCAGAAGATTATGATACCAGTTTCCCAGGAGCATTATATGGTGTAGATAAGATCACTAGCATAACTCTTGACATAGATACCAGTGCTATGATGGTCACTGACAACATACAGATTTTTGTTGAAGCCAAAGAACAGGCAGTGCGTATGACCTCCATAGCCACTGATGCCATGGAAAGACAAAAAGTAGGGATCCCGCAAAGCATGTTGGATGCTGACTTCGAGTACGGACTTCAACCTACCAAGTGGCAGGCCATTGGATTGATGCGCAACTATCCAAGTATCTATGAAATACCGGGCAGTGATATTCCGGTGACTAATGTGACTACAGATGCCAGTTCAGGAACTGGCGATGTGGGTGCCAGTCTTATCACAGTGACTACCACAGCTGCTCACGGACTAGCTGTGAATGATCCTATAACCATCAAGGCCCTAAGTAACAGTGTTTCGGGGTTCAGTCGTGCAGAAGGGAGTTTTTTAGTTGCTGTGGTAGGGTCATCAACGCAGATATCTTTTTATGCCAAATCTAAAGTAGGAACCACCAACGGTGAAGTGTTGGCTAGCACATATACACAGTTGAGAAAAGGTGGATTCTATACAGGTGCTGCGGTAGGGTCACCTAGTCTAGCTGTGGTATCAGGAGGTAGTTCCGGTACCATAACCACTAGTTTGATCACGCCCAGCGGCAGTGCAGTAATTGGATTCAGTTCAGGCAGTCCACAGATAGGAGCTCCTCTTAGCGGCACAGGAGTTAATACTGGCACACAGATCACAGCAGTCACTGGTTCCGGCGGCATAGCAGCATCAACCACACTGAGTGCCAACGCTGCGATCAGCGCAACTACTATAGATGTTACCAGTACCACCGGAATTGGTCCTGGTCTAGTGTTTAATCGAGGTGACGGTCAGGCAGTGATCGTAACAGACGTTACTGGCAACACTGTTACTCTTAGTGGAGCATTGACTTCAGCAATCATAGGTACAACTAAAACCTATACTGCACTCACACAAAGTGCCACAACTGGATCAGGCACTGGAGCACAGTTCAGCATATCAAGAAGTCCTGGTTACGGTGTCACAGTGACCACTCCGGGAAGTGGATATGTGGCCACTAATACAGTGACCATTCCGGGAACCAGCATGGATGGTGCTGCTCCTGCTAACAACGCCACTGTTCTCGTGGTTTCAGCTTCTCCTTTAGATGTGGCTGCTACTCTTGGTGCAGTCACCGTAGGAGGCACAGGATATTCAACTGCTGCTGGAGTTGCCACAACCAGTGGCGGTTCAGGCACAGGCCTTACAATAAACACCACTGCATCAGCTGGCATTATCACAGCTGTTGCAATCAGTGCAGGCGGTAGTGGCTACACAGCCAACGAAGTTATTACCATAGGAGCCACAGGCCGTGTTAGCACTGCTGGTACAATCGCCGCAGGCTCGGGGTATACCACTGCTAGTGGGTTGGCAACTACAGGCGGTGGCGGCACAGGTCTCACTGTTAACATTGTTGACGACGGTGCTGGCGGCATTTTGTCAGTTACAGTTAATAATCCGGGATCAGGATACGCTATCGGCAACACAATAACAGTGGTGCAAGGCGGAGGGTCAGCAGGACAGTTCGACGTAGCTACTCTACACACTCAGGCACAATGCACAGTGGCCACAGTAACTCCAGGTGGCGCCATACAATCTGCCACAGTCACTGGTACAGCAGTCACAGCCCCTACCAAAGATTTCATCAGTGCTTTCACTATCAGTGAACCAACTACTGCTCAAATAGCCAGTGGCAATACAGGGCTTACATTCTCGGCTATCTCTACTATAGAAGCTACATTTGCCACGGCTCACGGGTTTATACCAGGAAACACCATAACGACACAGATCACAAGTGTTGGTACCAATGCTCAATTAGCCGCTGGTGCTTACTTTGTAGAAAGTGTGCCAACAGCAACCACTTTACGATACACGGCCAGAGCCGCTGGTACCATAGCCAATACCTTAGTTGGACAGGTCTATGGCAGACCAGATTCATTCTTTATACACAGACCCTTTGACGGCGGTGTGCAATTAGGCACAGCCGGTCCAGCACACGGCTCTACTGCCATACGTATGAGTAAAAAATACATTCGTTATCAATCAGGCAAGGGTGTTACATATAATACTGGTGCACTGTTTGCTCCCAGTTATGATATACGTTCAGTCACCGCCACAGGCACAGCAATAGGCAGCATCATTACTATAATCAGTGACGACACAGATCACGGATGCCAAGTTGGTGGAGTTATCACAATCACGGGTGTTGTTACTTCTGGATACAACGGCACTTACACAGTTAGTACCATAACCAATGAAAGACAATTGAGTTTTGTGGCTACACAGATACTAGGCAGCGCATCACCAATATTAGGTAGTCCTTGTTTAATGAGTGTAAAGAATTGGCACGGTGCCACAGTACGAGCAGGTATATTTGATGATCAGAACGGCATGTTTTTCCAATATGATGGCATAAGAATGGCTGTGTGCAGAAGAAGCAGCACATTCCAAATTGCAGGAACCATCAGCATCAATGCAAATGCCAACACAATAACAGGCACCAACACTCGATTCACAGAACAATTAGCATCAGGCGACAGAGTTGTTATCCGTGGTATGACTCACGTGGTTTCCAATGTAGCGTCAAACACATCAATGACCGTGACTCCAGATTTCCGCGGTGTCAGCAATGTCAGCAGTGTAAAGATAACCAAAGTTGTGGACACTCTAGTGCCTCAAAGTGATTGGAATCTAGATACCATGAATGGGTCTGGACCCAGCGGATATAACATAGATGTGACCAAGATGCAGATGATCGGTATACAGCACACATGGTACGGTGCAGGATTTATTGATTTTATGATGCGAGGCTCAGACGGCAACTATACATTTGTGCATAGATTCCGTAACAGTAATGTGAACTTTGAAGCTTATATGCGCACAGGTAACCAACCGGTGAGATACGAAGTAATCAACGAGGGATATAAAGGCAAATTATCAGCAGCAATGACCAGCAACCAGACCACGATACCTATGAGTGCAGATGACTTGTTTTGGTTTCCAAATTCAGGAACTGTGTATATAGACAATGAGTTGATCAGCTTTACTGGCAACAGCGGCTCAGCGTTGACTGGCTGCACCAGAGCTACCACACTGAATCAATTTGTGTCAGGCTCATCTAGAACTTTCAGCGCAGGCACAGCTGCCAGCCATGTCATACGCAGTGGTGTGGTATTGGTCTCTAACACAGTGACTCCAATCATCAGCCATTGGGGTTCAGCATTTATGATAGACGGCCAGTTTGATTCAGATCGTGGTTATATCTTTAACTATGCTGCAACTGGTCTATCAGCATCAGTTGACAAAGTCACTGCTTTCTTGATTAGACTAGCACCCAGTGTGAGTAATGCGCTGATCGGAGACCTTGGAGAGCGAGATCTGCTGAATCGTGCGCAGTTGTTGTTGTCAAGTATTTCTATTACCAGTGATACTGTTGCCGGCGGAGGAGCCATTGTTATTGAAGGAGTGTTAAATCCTATCAACTATCCCACTAACCCAGCAAACATCACATGGGGAAGTTTGCTCACACAAGCAGCTGGTGGACAGCCTAGTTTTGCACAGGTAGCAAGTGGAGGTTCTGTGACATGGAGCGGAAATGTTTCTACTACTACTTCAACAGTGGCAGGAGCACTAAGTACCACACTAACTGCACCTGGATTTACACCGGTTACAAACAGTCTTACTGCTGTTAGTTTCAGTGCTACCACACAAACAATCACAGCTGCCAGCTTTGGCCAGACAGTCACAGCGTTGGGATTTAATGCAGGACAGCCATATGGTAACAACACCTACATTAGAGCTACAGATACTACGAGAAACGACATACTTATCACCAACACGCAGTATGATGCTCTAACCACACCGTTGGTTGTTGGTGATGCAGTGTCAGGCACAGGCATTGCTGCCAATACCACCATAGCCAGCGTGACCCGAGCTTTCATCGCAGGTGCATATACACGCATAGTGTTCAATCAAAACATGACAGTGAACAGCACAGCAGGCGCAGGCAACAATGTGTCCATAGTGATCAACGGCACATACGGACGAGCACTGTCAACTGGTAGACTGGATTTCTTGATCACACAAACATCATATGCTGCGTTGACCACAACTATTGGTAATCCAGATGTATTATCCGCTACCACATTCATTCTAGGTGGACAAGCTATATCCAGCATAACTCCAAGTTATATCACCATAGCCAGCGTGGTCTATGCCAGGGTGATAATGACAGCAGTGCCCACTGCCAACAGCACCCTAGCTGCCAGCAACGGCGCACAAAACGTCACTGTCACAGTGACCAGCAGTGTTGCTGCACGATTCAATACAGCTATATCTTCCAGCAGAAATGATTTCTTGGTCACACAGAGTCAATATGCAGCTTCTACCACTGTGGCCACTGATGTGGTATCGGCAAGCACATATCTAACTGATGGACAAGCTATAGCTTCTATAACTCCTAATTATTGGACCATAGGCAGTGTGGCTTATGCTAGAATAATTATGAGTACCAACGGCACAGCTACCAGCACAGCAGGCACAGGCAACAACATTGCAGTGACCGGTACCAGCGCAGTCACAGCTGCCTATGGGTCAGCTATATCGGCTTCAAGAAGTGATTTTTTAATTCCCAACAGCACTGCTACAGGATCTGGAATAGCGGTCAACGATGTACTGAGCATCGCAGGCACAGGTACTACATTGGCATCTGTGGTGATAACAGGCACTGCCGGACAATTTAGCTGCACAGCTACCACTTTGTTTATCGGTGAAAAAATAACTATCACTGGAACACTAGGGGGTACAGGTACTATCAGCGGATACGCAACTGGCGCCCAGTATTTTATTGTGGCCACCAACGGCTCTACTACTTTTACTCTAAGTGCTACCTCAGGTGGCGGCGGAGTATCAACCACTGCAGGTACTCCAACAGGGTTGACTTATACTCTGCAGACATTTATCAGTGGCGGCCAAACCATTACCAGTATTACTCCTAGTTACATTACCATCGGTGCAACATTATATACTAGGATTGTGATGAGTGGCAATGCTAATCTTACATCCTCTACAGGTTCTGGTAACGATGTAGTAGTAACTATCACAGCTGCTCTGTCTGCTGCCTCATACGTGAATAAAAATTATTTGTTCTTTACATCAGGTTCTTGGTTAGCCAGCGGTGCTGGGGTCAGTACAAAACTAGCCACCATTAACACACAGTTCGCAGCTGGAACCAGCATCACAGCAGTAGAATCAAGAACCTACGGAGGCACTACAGTGTATAGAGTGGTGTTTAGTCAATCAGCTAATACCACGATTAATGCTGCTGCTAGTATTACATGGCAATTTGGTGCGCTGTATGCACTACCAGGTGAACAGGTATTTTCGTTTATTGCTAATCCCGGCAACACTGAAGTACTAGAGCTAAGTGCGTTAAAAGAGCTCACTAGTACTGCAATTGGAGGTCGTGGCACATTCCCCAACGGCCCAGACGTGCTAGCTATAAACGTCTATAAAGTAGCGGGTTCGGCTACACCTACAAACATTATTCTACGTTGGGGCGAAGCACAGGCTTGATTAATAGCTATTTTTATTGTAGTATATAGATAGGGTAAATATTAGACTGGAAAAGGCATATGAAACTACACACAAGATCGATACTGCAGGAATTAAATGAACTAGCAGAAATCCGTAACAAGGATGCACTGTTTGAAAGTCGTGCCACCAATATTATCAACTCAGCTATCAATCTTCTGGAAACGTTGAAAAAACACTATACAGCAGAACAAGCGGATGAACTAGAACGTAGGCTGTTAAATGCCATACGTGGGCAAGATCCTGCCAAATTCACACGGGGCATACGCAAGATCGCTGAATCTAAAAGAACCAAGAGACCGTTAAATGAATCAGAGTAACCTACTAGAAGGCGGTAATGTGTTCAAGGGTGCAGACAAGCAACCCTTAACACAGCGTATTGCCACCGCAGATGTAGAAAGCACAGTGGACTACATCGAAAAGATCACTGGACTGGACTTTACCAAAGAGAAACATCTCGACGACAAGAAACCTGTAAAATGGTTAGGTACTACTGGACGCAAAGAAGATCCAGATGGCACATTTGAAAAAAACAGTTCGGGTGATCTAGACCTCAGCGTGGATGCCAACGAAGTAGACAAAAAAGAATTTGCTGCCAAACTCATATCGCAGTTCGGCAAAGAAAACATCAAACTCAGCGGAGACAACGTACATTGGAAGGTACCTATTAAAGGTGATCCAGCTAATGGATTTGTACAAGCAGACTTTATGTTCAGTGCGAATCCTGCATTCCAACAAGGCAGTATGATTGGTGGACAGGGTGTGTATCGTGGTGAACACAGACACATTGTATTAAGTTCAATTGCTCGTGCCAAGGGTATGAAGTACAGTCCAAAACACGGAATATTAAATCCGCAAACAGATGAACTGTTACCTAACGGTAACGATTGGAATCAGATAGCCAAAGAACTGCTAGGACAAACAGCCACAGTTAAAGATATTAGATCAGTAGATGCTATTCTAAACTACATTAAGAAACTACCTAACTATGAAGAACTAGTTGCAGGTGCCCGCGAAACGCTGGGTCGTCAAGGCATAGAGTTGCCCAAGGCCAATCAAATAGAAAGCTTCCAACCAGGTACTATAGGTTGGATGCGCCAACTCATAGAAATTGTAAAATGAGATTCTGGGAACTGTTATTAGAAGATCAAGCACCTCCTGCTAAGAAAGTTGGCAGAGAGTTCAACCACCTAGAAGATCTGGTATTCACAGAAACCAACGGTGCAGTCAAGGCCATTAAGATCCTAAAAGACCTAGCCAGTCCCGAAACCAGCATCACTATCAAGTGGGATGGGAATCCCACAGTTTATTGGGGACGTGAGGACGATGGTACATTCCGTATGGTGGGCAAGAATAACTGGGGACGTGAAGAAGGCAAGAGCTCTAGCCCAGAAGAACTCAAACAATTTATTATGAGTCGCGGTAAAGGTGAAGATTGGCGGCCCAAGTTTGCCAATGATATGGCAGCACTGTGGCCCATTTTTGAAGCAGCTACCCCCGCAGACTTCCGTGGGTATGTTTACGGAGACATACTATTCCATCCAGGCAAACCCTACACAGGTGCTGATGGCCGCATAAGTTTTACTCCTAATCAAACTACCTACGGTGTTAAAGTTGGAAGTCCGTATTATCAGAAATTGATCAAAGCAAAGGTAGCTGTAGCCGCCCACAAGTTCTTTGGCTATTTTGGAGACAAGAGCGGAGAGGACTTTACTGATCCCGAACAGTTTGGCAGCAATCCGGAATTAGCAATATTTGGACTAACCAGTGTAAGCCATCGCCCAGCAGTAGGTGCAGATAACCTTACCAAGATTGAAGCCTTGGCTAAGAATCAACAGGCAATTAACAATCTGTTAGCGCCAGTTGCAGGTATGGGTTACTTGCAAGGTGAAATCTACACATTTGTTAACAATCAATCAAAAGCAAAACAACTAGACAATATCAACACTGATGCTTTCCTAGCGTTTGAACAAAAGACTCCAGTAAAAGCAGCAAAGATAAAAGCCCACAGTGATGCCCACCCCGGAGTAATGGATCTGCTGTTTGAGCTGGTGCGTGAAATCATGGCGGCCAAAGACGAAGTAATTCGCGAACTTGATGGTGCGAGCGGTGAAATAGAACAAAACACCAAAGGCAAACCCGGCGGTGAAGGCTATGTTGCAGCAGGTACAAAACTAGTACCGCGTGATCGTTGGACCCCATTTAGAGCTGATTAACGCATCAAAACACCTGATTTTTCCAATCCAATATAAATACTTGCATAGGAATCAAGGTGGTTCCTAATATTGCCGGCCTCTGAGCGAGGTCATTGATTAAGGAGAATTTATCATGGCAGACATTTCAACAGTAGCACAAATTTATGACAACGCTGGTGCAGAAATCACAGCATCTCGCGTAGGTGCAAACGCATACAAATTTGTTGATCCAGCATCACAGTTCAGCACACGTAAACTACGTTTCGTTAAGATTGTAGTTGCTTCGTTAACATCAGGCGATCTTACAACTAGCAAAGCAACAACTAACAGTAACCTAGCTAAAGCAGTTCGTTGTGCTCAGAACTATGGTGAGATTTATGTAATTGGTACACCATCAGCAACTGGTTTGATCGTTGGTTACGCAGACGACACACTCAACGACGGTTCAGCAGCAAGCCCATCACTAAGCGATGCATCTTATGCTAAACTAGAAGCTGAGATTGTTGCAGCAATTGGTGGTACTTGTGCAGTTGACACAGTTGTTCCAACAGGCATCACATTCGCTTAATTTAAATTAAGTTTATTCTCAGGGATGGGAAGCACTAAAGGACCGCAAGGTCCTTTTTTGTTGGCTGAATTTCTACGAGTTAAATACATACATTATGGCACGATATCAAATTGTTACTCTTGTAGATATAACCCGAAGTCAACCTTCACGGGACAACACCGACACTACTCTGTTAGGACAACAGGCCAACTTCAACAGCCTACTACAGGCCATAGGGCTACGATCCAATGTAGAATGGCTACGTGATCCAAAAAAGCACACAGGAAGGCTTCCTGAACCGGCCTCAGGCAAGGCCACACATTGGATCTGGGAGTTTGATTGTGAACGTGATCAGGTGTTTCTACAAGATGGGGATCCGGTGTATCTACTGGCACACGATCTCAATCATGTGCCGGTGATTGTTGATTTAGAAAACAGTGAAGACATAGACCCAGCCGCTTTCCAAACTCAAGGCGACATGATAAATACTTGGGTAACAATGATTTAGGCAAAGAGTGTTTTTACACAGTCAGCATAAATACTAGTTCAAAGGCACCCATTAGGCATTCAATCATACATTAGGCACATGGCTCTGAGCGAGCACTTGACTTATAACATTGGAGAGCCTAAATGGCCACAACCGTAGAGCGACTTGGCATAGTCGAAACAAAAGTTGCTAATCTAGATGAAAAGATCGACGAAATTAAAGTTGATGTTAATCAACTGGGCACCGGCATAAATTCTAGATTAGATCAAATGTACGATGCTTCATGCACACAGCATGCAGAGCTGGCTAAATCTATCACAAGTACCCACACAGAACTAGACGCTAAGATCTCCGAACTGCAACAATTTAAACAGAAGTGGATGTATCTTGTTCTAGGCGGTATAGCAGTTCTAGGATTTGTATCAGGGCATTTCGAAACGTTAACAAAAATATTCCACTAAAATATACGCAGTTAAATAAAGGACCGATGGTCCTTTTTTCATGACACAAATTAGCCGTAGACTAGAACAGATAGTTCGCCGAGAACTATCTAAAAATATCATTCCAGTAAAAACTCCGGATGGTATCCTAGTGGGCGACGTACTAATAACCAATGAAGATAATCTCAAATTTCTTTACAGAAATACACAGTTGATCTATGCAGAAATACACTTAAACTCTGTGGCTATCAAAATGGCCAATATCCTGGCTTTGAGACACAGTCATTTATCAGTAGATGTGTTGTATAAAGCTGATCAAGAATACGGACGTTGGTTCGTTGACAGCCAGATGCTGAGGTCTCAGCATCAAAAAGCCATACATACACAGGACTACGATCGTGCAGACGTGCTGTGGGCTCGATATTGTGAAAGCCGAGATCGTACTGTTACTGCTAAAAATCAAGCAGAACGTTTGTTGTGAATTGAATAAATACTACATCAATCTGGATCCCATAAAATGAGAACAACCGACCTTTTTAAAAACAATAGATCTTCAAAAAGACTCAACGAGTCTTTGGCCAAGACATTTGGAACACGGCTAGACCTAGAGAGTTTTGATACTCCTAAGCTAGAGGATGCACGTAACAAATTACGCACCCAAATACATACAGCCCGACAAGAGAGCGGATTCAACGAAACTATTGAAAACGAAACTCTAACACAGGCACAGTTCATGCACGATGCTATTGTTGCAGAACTAATGGATCGCCAAGAACACATTGTAGATACCAGTGTTGAAGAAGGTGCCATGAGTGAAATTGCAATTGAGTTAGCTCAAGTGGCCGACGATGAAGACTACGATAAACTGTATGATTTATTGAGTGATTCAGGACCAGTAGGTCGATATCTGCAAGATAAGATCGAAGAAATCACAGGCGACACAGGGCTACACCCTAAAGATGATTTTGAACAAATTGAACCCATGTTGATGGATATTGTGCAACAAGAGTTTGGCGGACAAAACGATGACGAAGGCGGAGAAACTGACGACAACTATGCCTTAGCTTCAGCAGGCTTTGGTTCAGACGAAGACTATGAAAGCATTGAAACTGAAGATGCACCATCTAGAATGAGCATGGCACAAGAGTTGTATAAGTCTAACCCAGACCTAGATTCAGAAGATGATATTTTAAATGCTGGGTTTGCAATAATGAAACAACGAGATGGTGCGAAAGCTGCTCGCTATTATTTCAGCTATGATGAAGACTTTCCCAGCGACTTTATCAGCGAATACAAGTGGCTGCAAAGACACGAACATGATGTAGGCGAAGCCACGGGACGTGATGCGTATCAAAGAGACTACGATAGCAGCGTAAGTGGCATGGGTCGCAGAGAAAGAGAAAATGACGAAGGCGACACAGAGCCTGCCAACAATTTCGCTGTTTCTATCAATGGCAAGCAATGGAAAGTATTCAAGGGTCGTGGTCATTACGCCGACGATTCAGCTGAAAGAAACCACTATCAACAATTAAAAGCATGGGCTGCTAAAAAAAGCGAGTCCACAGGCAAGAAGTGGACCGTTTCTATTACTGGAGAGAATCCAACTGAAAGCATTGATCAAAAGGAAGATATGAATACCAACGAAGCATACATTAATAATGCTAGAGATGCGATTAATCTTTTAGCCGATATCAGAAAACAATCTAAAATGGCCGAACTTGGTCAAGGCGATCCAGTTAGACCAAATCAATTGGTCAACGACCTATATGACGTTATGCAATGGATTGAAGCCAACATGAAAGAATCAGTTAATACAGAATCAGTCAATACAGGAGATATTATGACAAGATTACAAGAAGGCGAAGTACAACAAGCTTCAGCTATCGTTACAGCAAAGACCATGGTTGATAGAATCAGCCGTTGGATTGAAGAACTGTCAAGCATGGAGAACGACACTCTGTTACAACTAGGTGATTCAATCCGTGATGAAATGGGACAAGAACAGGCCAAAGGATTTATCTCGTCTGTGGCTCCTGCAATTCAACAGGCTCTAGAAAATCTAAAAACCACAAGAGAAACAATGGCCACTGGTGTTCGTCAACTAACTGGCGAAGAGCAAGGCGCAGAAATGCTAGGCGGCGAACCAACTGGCATGGGTGGTGATGAAATGGGCCCAGCAGAACCAGACGCTATGAATGCAGGTGACGACATGGGCGACATGGGCGGAGAAGATGAGTTTGCCGCAGCAGAACCAGCAGCAGGCGGCCTAGGTGATGCAGGTCGTGAGCAACGTGAAAGTATTGATCGCAGCAACAGCCTACTAAGAGTGTTGGCAGGTTAATGAGACTATCTGATCTAAAAGAAACCGACGAACAGTTGGATGAGATTCTTCCAGCTATCGGTGCGGCTGTGGGTGGTATCGCTCGAGGAGCTGCCGCAGTTGGTGGCGCTGCTCTAAGAGGAGCTGGCGCAGTTGCTCGAGGAGTTGGCAGCGCGGTATCACAAGGTGCCAAAGCTGTAGGTAATGTAGCATCACAAGGTGCAAAGGCAGTCGGACAAGCAGCACAGGCCGGTGGTATGGGCGGCGAAGCAGATCCAGCCGCACAAGCTCAACAAGTAGCTGCTGCTAAAAAAGAAGTACAGGATCAAATCAAAGCCAAGCAACAAGAACTGCAACAGCTACAACAACAACTGGCACAGATAAAATGAGATTTTTTGAATTTGTAGATACCGACGTTAACCTTGACAAGTTTGTGATGATACTCAAAAACTTTGTAGGTAGGTCAGCCTCTAAAAAACAGGCTGCTAAATTAAATTGGAAGAGTCTACAGCAGATCGCAGACCGCAGTGGGTTCGAAATGGGTGCTGACTATGAAACTTTCAAAAGTATCTATGACTCTAGTCCAATAGTTCAAAGTCTAGTAAAAAACTTCAATGCAGACGGTATCGAACTAAATGTGCCCGGTACTGACAAAGATACCCAAACTCCGGTCAAGCAGGGACAGACCAGTCAAGACGCAGTGGACAAAATGGCAGCATCAGCTGCACCACAACAATTAGCCGCTCAGGCTTGACAACCTAAAACTATTCCTGTAATATATACAGGATGACTACTACATATACTCCACCCCCGTTCGTTGAACGTTTCCAATATAAAAATTGTAAGCAGGTTAACGACCCTGTAACACGTAAACGAGTTTATCAAACCCCGGATGGTGAAACACTGCCTAGTGTTACCACAATCCTTTCAGCTACCAAAGACATGACCCATCTGAATGAATGGCGTGATAGGATTGGACATGCTAAAGCACAACAAATCACCACAGAAGCTGCTGGTGTAGGAACTGCCATGCATGCTAACTTAGAAAGATTTGTTGTCGGCGAGCAGAGACAGCCCGGAGGAGCACCAGTACATATACAGGCCAATAAAATGGCCGATGTTATTATTGAAAATGGTCTTGCCAAAGTAAATGAAATTTGGGCCATGGAACAAAGTTTATATTTTCCAGGACTGTTCTCAGGCACAACTGACCTAGTGGGTGTGCATGAAGACGAGCCAGCTGTTATGGATTACAAGCAGACTAATAAGCCTAAAAAAGCAGAATGGGTTGAAGACTACTATCTACAGTTAATGGCCTATATATTAGCACATAATGAAGTGTACGGTACAGATATCAAGAAAGGTGTTATCTTTATGTGCAGTCGTGCATTTGAATACCAACAGTTTACCCTGGAACCCAAAGACTTTAACAAGTGGCAGGATGCTTGGCTCACAAAGGTAGAGGAATACTACGCCCTAGGAAGATAAATACTCTATAGAACATAGAGGATACCAAAGTGGCCGTTGTCCAAATCTCGAAAATCCAGGTCAGAAGAGGCCAAAAAAACTCCAATAGTGGCATTCCGCAACTGAGCTCTGCTGAATTTGCATGGGCTGTAGATTCACAAGAGTTGTTCATAGGTAACGGCAGTGTATTAGAAGGTGCTCCGTATGTGGGCAACACCAAGGTGCTCACCGAGCATGACAACATACTAGAACTAGCATCTAGCTATCAGTTTGCCAGCGATGACACAGCCATCACTCTCAGCGTTCCAAGAAGCCTTCAGAGCAAAGAAGATGAAACTGTCAGTGTGGCAGACTTTGGTGCTGTGGGAGATGGATCTACTGATTGTGTAGCAGCATTTGAAACTGCGTTCACAGAATTATTTAGAAACGCCAACGAAAATTACAAAAAAGAATTACTGATCCCCAATGGCGAGTATCTTTTCACCAACGATCTTGCTGTGCCCAGTGGAGTGATTCTCAAAGGAGAAACCGAGTCGGGTGCTGTATTGAACATAGGTGATAACAATATACGATTTATCACAGATCAAGGTCTCGAACTAGGAGATTTCAACAGTACCAATCGTCCTCAAAATATCCGATGGAGCAATTTTACTATTAAACGCACTACTGGTCAAGTGACCTTGTCTGGCGTAGCAGAATCAAAATTTCAATCTATTAAATTCCTCGGAGAGTATGTACTAGGCAACGCAGTTACACTGGCCACAGCTCCTAGTGCTGTGTTTTGGCAAAACACACTGATCGGAACTAGAACACACAATGTACTGTTTGAAAACTGCACATTCCAAGAAAACAGCATATCAGTGAAATGTCTACAGAGCAGCACATTCGAAACCGCAGTGAGATTTCAAGACTGCAGGTTTTTTGTTAACGACACTGCGATCTATATAGAAGGTGTTAGTACACAAGGCAACCATTGGCAGATCAACGATTGTGAATTTGAAGAAGTGGCTAATCAAGCGTTTCGATCATCTGCAGGTTATGGTACACTAATACAAAGATCAAAATTTAAAAATGTAGGTAATGGAATTGGTACCAGTGCTAATCCCAACGACTACATGGTATACTTTGGCGAAAAGGTAGGCAATGTGTTAGTTGACTGTACCGGTGATCGTCAACAAGCGGCCGCTGTTACAACCGGCACGGCAGCTTTCTCAGAAGTCTATAATGCTGCAGGTGTGACTTTTGTTGATAAGACCTATGCCTTGATATATCTTTCTGATAGTTTTTCACCTCTGGCAGCATTTTCTGCACAGAACAAATTTACTGTGATAAATTATTGTCTTAAGCTGGGTGAACACACAAGATACGGCACATTGACCATAGTTATCGGTGACGATCTCAGTCCTGAAAGCCACGGCAGCGATGTCTCAATCACAGATAATTTCGCATATTCACCCAATACACTTACATCACCAGGAGGAAGCACAATGAGTAATTTTGAATTCAGCGTGTCTAAGAGCAGCAACACTGTCTTAGACGATTCAACCGCAGCGGTAATAGATACTGTGATGTTGACCTATAAAAATCCTCTTGCCACCGGTATCGCTGGGTCCATATCATATGATGTGGCCTACGGTGTTTGATGAATATGGAACCAAAAGATTAGCAGTTTGGAGACAGTTTAGAGAAAGTCTAGAAACTAGTCCAACGCCATTGGAAGATGTTGCTGAACTTTGGCGGCATGCACCTTTTGTTAGTCCATATTTAAATCCTCTACTTCCTACAGAATGGCCCGATCCATGGCATCTCATGCTGGATCTTAGGCTAGATGATCTTGCACTGGTGCTAGGAATGCTGTATACTATTAAATTAACACAGCGGTTTATTGATACCAAATGTGAGATACATATGTCTATGTGCCCACAGAATAAACAACATCAATACATGTTAGTAGTCGGAGACGAACAGGTTCTTAATCTTGAATATGGCACAGTAGTAAGCGCAGAACAACTTAAACACCTTGATACCAAGACAATATATGCAGTTAGTAAATTGCAATAAATATTCTACCAGAACAAAATAGAGAACGCTAATGAGCATCACAGTTATTAAAAGAAACGGCAACAAAGAATTATTGGCAGTAGAAAAATGGCAGGCACAGGTGGCTAAAGTCTGCAAGGGCATAGCAGACGTCAGTCAGTCAATGATTGAAATTAAAGCTCAACCTCATTTCTATGACGGCATCACCACAGACGAGATCGATGGACTAACACTACGAGCCATAGTGGATCTTATAGATGTAGAACAAAATCCAGACGTAGGCAATACCAATTATCAATTCGTAGCAGGTAAACAGCGTCTTAGCATGTTAAGAAAAGATGTGTACGGTCAATATGAACCACCACATCTCTACGATATTGTAAAAAAGAATGTGTCAGTGGGTTTATACACCGACGAACTTTTAGAATGGTATACTGAAGATGATTGGAACCGCATGCACGACATGTTGGATCATGCCAAGGACGAGGAATATTCATATGCAGCCATTGAACAGTTAATTGAAAAATACCTAGTAAAGAATCGAGCCACTAAAGAAATATATGAAACACCGCAGGTTCGGTACATGATAGCCGCGGCCACGGTGTTTCACAAAGAAGAGCCTAATACAGCAAGAATGAAATTAATCAAGGAATATTATAATGCGGCTTCTGATGGTTTGTTTACTCTTGCTACTCCTGTGTTGGCCGGACTTGGCACTCCTACTAAGCAGTTTAGTTCTTGTGTTCTCATTCGCAGCGATGACGACCTTGATAGTATATTTGCTTCTGGGGAAATGATGGCCAAGTATGCCAGCAAGCGAGCAGGCATTGGTTTAGAGATTGGACGTCTACGTCCCTTGGGCAGTCCCATCCGTGGTGGCGAAATCATGCACACAGGTATGATACCATTCTTAAAGAAATGGTTCGGCGACTTACGTTCATGTTCACAAGGAGGTATCCGCAATGCAAGTGCTACTGTATTCTACCCTATATGGCATCTTCAGTTCGATGATCTCATCGTGCTCAAAAATAATCAAGGTACTGAAGAAACACGAGTCCGACACATGGATTACGGAGTGGTACTATCAGCGTTCTTTTGGAGGCGTTTTAAGAACAAGGAACAGATTACGTTCTTTGATCCTAACGAAGTGCCAGACTTATATGAAGCATTTTATAAAGATACAAAACAATTTGAAGAGCTGTATGTAAAATACGAAAAGCGTAAAGACCTACGCAAAAAAACAATGAGTGCTGAAGAAGTATTCAGGTCGGGCATTCTCAAGGAGCGTACAGACACGGGTCGCATCTATTTGGTGTTTATTGATAATGTTATGGAACAAGGGCCTTTTGATCCAGAATACCATACCATATATCAAAGTAACCTGTGCTGTGAGATCTTATTACCAACTCGTTCATTCAAAAGACTAGACGACGAGACAGGACGCATAGCGTTATGTACACTAGGATCCATCAACTGGGGTGCGTTCCGTAACCCAGAAGACATGCGCCGTGCATGTCGCATACTACAGCGTAGTTTGTGCAACATCTTGGACTATCAAGATTTCTTGAGCATTCAAAGCAAGTTGTCAAACGACGAAATACAACCCTTAGGCATTGGAGTGACCAACCTTGCTTATTGGCATGCAAGAAGGGGTATAAAATATGGCGACAAAGACGCATTGGCAGAAGTTAAAGTTTGGATGGAGCATCAAGCCTTTTACCTTACAGAGGCCACGGTCGAAATGGCGAAAGAAAGAGGACGCTGCAAAGATTCCGATCACACCAGATATGGCAAAGGAGAATTCCCTTGGGAAAGAAGAGCCAGAGGAGTCAACGAACTCACTGACTTTTCCCCAGAGCTTGACTGGGAACCACTCCGACAAGAAATGATGTTGCATGGTGTGCGAAATGCCACTCTAATGGCTATTGCACCAGTGGAGTCTAGTTCTGTGGTTATCAACTCAACTAACGGAATTGAAATGCCTATGAGTTTGATCAGCACCAAAGAATCCAAAGCAGGTTCATTCACGCAGGTAGTTCCAGAATACAATAGATTGAAACACAAGTATCAGTTGATGTGGGATCAACGAGATTGTGATGGCTATTTGAAAACAGCTGCGGTATTGGCTGCGTATGTGGATCAGAGTATCAGTACTAATACCTTTTACAATCCTGCACACTTTGCAGATCGTAAAGTTCCAACCACATTGATTGCTAAGAATCTCATGCAGGCACATGTGTGGGGATTAAAGACATTCTACTACAGCCTAATCAACAAGGCTGGTAGTAGACAAGAACAACGAACACCTGAAGTTCATTACAACGGATTCCACAATGAGCGTGAAGTTATACAAGAAGAAGATGACTGCGAGGCCTGCAAATTATGAGTAAAGCTCAGTACAACCTAAACACCAAGACAGACTATCTTAATCGTAAGATGTTTCTGGACCCAGCAGGCCCAGTTACTATCCAACGGTTTGAGGAAGTTAAATACAAGAAAATTGCAGATTTTGAAGCCACAGCACGTGGTTTCTTTTGGCAGCCAGAAGAAATCAGTCTTACTAAAGATTCAAACGATTTCAAAGAAGCCAGTGATGCTGTCAAGCATATCTTTACCAGTAACCTGCTACGTCAAACAGCACTTGATAGTTTACAAGGACGTGGTCCAAGTCAAATCTTTATGCCTGTTATCAGTTTACCTGAACTGGAAGCACTGGTCTACAATTGGACATTCTTTGAAACTAATATCCATAGTAAGAGTTATAGTCATATTATCCGTAATATTTACAATGTTCCTAAGGATGTGTTTAACACCATCCATGACACCAAAGAAATCATAGATATGGCCAGTGGAGTAGGCGATTACTACGAAGCATTGCATATCATCAACTGTCGTAAACAAATGGGCGAGAATGTCCCAGAACAAGAACATATTCGAGCAATTTGGTTAGCCCTGCATGCCAGTTATGCTCTCGAAGCCTTCCGCTTTATGGTCAGCTTTGCCACAAGTTTGGCTATGGTTGAGAATAAGATCTTTATGGGTAACGGCAACATCATTCAATTGATCCTACAAGACGAGTTGTTGCATAAGGGGTGGACTGCGTTCTTGATTAATCAAGTTATCAAAGAAGATCAAAGATTTGTCACAGTTGCCAAAGAATGCGAAGCTGAAGTCATAGAACTTTATAAAGATGTGATTGCTGAAGAAAAAGCATGGGCCGATTATCTATTTAAGAAAGGGCCTGTGATCGGGCTTAATGCTAACATTCTCAAAGAATTTGTGGACTACACCGCTGTGTCAGCACTCAAAGATGTTGGCATCAAATATTGGAATCCGTCTGTGCGCACTACTCCAATTCCTTGGTTCAATAAACACGTTAATACCAGCAATAAACAGACAGCCCTACAAGAATCCGAATCAACTAATTATGTGATAGGGGTCATGAGCGAAAATCTTGACTATGATGCGCTGCCTGCTATATAATATATGTTCAAAGCACAGTACAAACGCAACTCGCCCTACGAAAGCTGGATTGTTATAGGAACCTATAGCAGTGAACAAGCAGCCATCAGTGCTGCTTTACAGTACAAGCGTAAGGGTGTGTTGTTGGTCCGAGTTACGGATAAAAAGGGTGCTGTGATCTATTCAAATTAACAAAGGAAACACTATGACAGCTGTTGTATGGTCAAAAGACAACTGCCCCTATTGTGATCAAGCGAAAGCACTGTTGAAACAAAAAGGCATCGAGATTGAAGAAAGAAAGATAGGACATGGGTACACACGAGAGGATCTCTTAGAAGCTGTGCCTAATGCAAGAACTGTTCCCCAGATTTTCTTAGATGGAAATTTGATTGGCGGATTTACAGAACTTAAAAAACATTTACAAGGATAATCATGTTAATTGACAAAGGTGTATCAGCAGGAGAAGTCATCACATTAAAGCTAACCAGTGGTGAAGAAATCGTGGCCAAACTAGTGGAAGATGGAGCAACTTATTATAAATTAAAAACCCCGCAGGTAATTGGCATGGGTCCAAAAGGTCCAGGATTAATGCCCTATCTGTTTACTGTGGATCCTAACAAAGAGATCAAATTGTTAAAAACAACAGTAACAGTGGCAGAAGCCACTGATAAAGCGTTTGCTGACCAGTTTATTCAGTCAACTACAGGGATTGCATTGGCTTAAATAGTAGCATGCCTACAGCAACCATTAGTCCGAGTCCAGCAGCTGGTAATTCTCCCAGCGGTATATATACTCCAGTTAATCATACACATCCGTTTACTGCGATCACGGGTCTAAGATTTGGTACCAACGGTCGTGTAGAACCTGTTTATGATTCTGGAAATGTCTATGCCAATGGCGTAGTAATCGCACTGTATGATGCACATGTAACTAACGGGACTTTTACATCTACATCAGTTCCCAGAGTAACTGTGGTAGCAGCTGTGCAGAACGTTGAAGGTGATGACGACAACACCGCAGGCAAGGCAGAAGCAGATAGATTTCTAGCAGAAGGCAAAATCACTGCTGAAAAATACAAAGAACTAACTACCACTCCAACTCCTAAGACAGAAGGAGTAAAACCTGGAGCAACACCCCCAGGAAGAGATTCGGCCGCGGTTACTGGCGATATCGCACTGACAACAGTGCTGACTCCAAACGGCACCACACTAGCTACAATGATTAAAAATGTCACTTATCCTAGGACCATAGCACAACTGGCACAATGCCATCCTAGTGTCACAGGACCACAGAATGTCGTGAATAATCTAGCGGCATTTGCTCTGAACATCTACGAGCCAATCAAAGAAAAATATCCCAATGCATTTTTGACCAACACCTATCGTCACGGTGCAGGCATCGGTGGCGGACAACACGGTACTGGGCAGGCTGGAGATTTTCAGTTTAGAAAAGTACCTGCTCATGCCTACTACGATATAGCTGTATGGATGAGCAAGAATTTACCGTATGATCAATTGCTGTTGGAATATCTTCCAGGACAGACTGTTTGGATACATGTCAGTTATGCTGCACCCAATCTGCCATATGGCGGACTTAGTGTGAGAAAATCAAAAGGCGTGGCCAGCACATTAGCAACATTGAATGGAGCGGCAGGCGGCAAGTTTACTGTCAATCTACATCAAGATATTCTTGAGTCAGCAGTACCTAACCGGATAGTGGCAGCATAATATGAAAAAATTATTTTGGAAAATACTAGGATTTCTCAGTCTAGGCATGGCCTATATTGGATTGATCACTCCCGGCATACCCTACAGTTGTTTTGTGGTGTTTGCCGCATACTGCTTTGCCAAAGGATCGCCAAAGATGCATGCCTGGTTGTACAATCACAAAATATTTGGACCATTCCTGACCAATTGGAATGAGCGCAGAGTATTCCCAAACAAGATGAAATATTTTATGTTGGCCATGATGACCAGCAGTTTGGTAATAATGTGGTTGACAAACGTGCCTACTCGTGGTATACTGTATACAGCAGCCTTTATGTGCTTAGTGGCAGTTTGGGCCTGGAGATGGCCAGGCAGTGTCGAAGCATATGAAAAACGCATTGCAGAAGGTAAAAAAGTTGGTTGGTTCAACAATCAATTTTAAACACACACAGATAAACATTTTTAACACAAGGAAAAAAGTAAAATGGTAACAGGAAAAGTAAAATGGTTTAACGACGCCAAAGGTTTTGGATTCATTACTCCGGACGATGGTGGCGCAGACTTATTTGCTCACTTTTCACAGATTAATTCGAGTGGCTTCAAGAGCCTACAAGAAGGACAAAGTGTAAGGTTTGAAGTGACTCAGGGTCAAAAAGGACAGCAGGCCAGTAATATCCAGCCTGCATAAGTAATATGAAAGCATATCAAATCATTGTAGCAGTTTTAATTGTTATATTTGTTTTGATACATGTTTTCATGTAAAGAATTGTTGTAATCCCTTCAAAGCGAAGGACTCTTGGACGGGGGTTCGAATCCCCCCTCCTCCACCGGAGGGTATTTGAGAAAGTATCCTGCGTTGGGGGAGCATGGTTTCGACAGGGGTAGATAGTAGAGACGGCAACACAGTAGGCGATGACTGTAAATCAAGCAAATAAAGTAAAAGCAAACGCTGATACATTTGACTTCAGTGCAATGAGCTTCACTGGTAACACCGTTCGCGGTGCTGCTAATGACAGCAGATTTGCTCTAGCTGCCTAAAAAACAGCGGTCCGGGGTAGGACTTACCTTGTAACTAAAACAACCAAAAAGCGGCAGAACATGCCGCTTTTTCTTGACTTTTATGTCGTCTCAGCTATATACTAGCTGATGACTACAAATAACAGTCAGACACAAAAGGAAATTAAATTATGAAAAAAATTGCATTAGCAACTTTGTTAGCTCTAGCAGTAGGTTCTGCTTCGGCCGTTGAAGTAGGTGTTCAGGCGCTACGTGACTACTCTCCAAATCAAGACCGTAACGGTTTTGGTATCACACTTGGTGAGAAGTTTGGTAAGACCAGCGTCACTGGCGGTTTCGAACGCTATACTCAAAACTCTAACGATCTAAATCGTTACAGCCTAGTAGGTGGTTATGATGTTGCCACAATGGGTAAGCTAACTATCACTCCAAAGATTGGTGTTGCTTACTTAGATCCAACAACTACTAGCAGTGGTTGGCAAGGTCAAGTTGGTGTTGGCGCCAGCTATGCCGTAACCAAGAACGTTGCTGTTACTGCAGACTATCGTTACCAAAGTGCTCTACAGAATCGTGTAGATGCATTTAACGGTAATGTTATCAGCGCAGGCGTTAAAGTAGGCTTCTAATTCAATTAGATTCTACCAAGGGCTCTTCGGAGCCCTTTTTATTTTTAAATGTTATTGATTTTTTCAATTAACGTTATAGAAATAATTATTACAAAAACCTATTGATTTTAGGTTTTAATAGGATATATAATATACACATACAACACAGAGTTGTAGAAGTTTTCAACACACACAAGGAGAAGATATGAAAACAGTTGGCGATAAATTAGAACCGTTTGTAATCACAGGTGTCAAACCTGGACAACCAGATGATGCTTTCTTTGACATTACTGAAAAGTCATTTGAAGGCAAATGGAAAGTAATCGTTTACTATCCAAAGGACTTTACATTTGTATGTCCTACAGAGATCGTGGCCTATGACAAACTAGCAGGTGACTTTGCTGACCGTGACGCAGTATTGCTCACAGGTAGCACAGACAACGAGTTCTGCAAAGTGGCATGGCAGAAGGCACACCCAGATCTACAAAAGATCACTCATACACAATTTGCTGACACACAGCGTTGGAATGATCATACTGGACATAATCTAAGTTTGATTGAACAACTTGGTGTATTCTATGCGCCAGCAGGTGCCGCACTTCGCGCAACATTCATCGTTGATCCAGACAACGTTATCCAGCACGTTACTGTCAACAACTTGAACGTTGGTCGTAGCCCAGAAGAAACACTTCGTGTATTAGATGCGCTACAAACTGGCGAACTATGTGCTTGTAACCGTACAGTAGGCGGAGAGACACTATAATGGCATTCATCGACGCTATCAAAGAAGCGTTGCCAGACTACGCCAAGGACACTAAGTTAAATCTTGACGCTGTTCTTTTGCGTAGTACACTGGATGCTGATGTGGCCATGGGCTGTGCTGTGGCCGCACTCGCCGCAACTGGTAACGGTAAAGTACTTGCGGTCTTGTTAGCAGACGCTCCTGTTCACGCAGACTCTGCAATGACAGCCGCAAGTATAATGGCACAGAACAATGTGTGGTATCCATTTGTTGAAATGGCAGATGATCCAGCACTAAAAGGTTTGCCAGCACAGTTACGTATGAATGCCATTGCGTCACATGGTGGTACTACCAAGAGCAACTTTGAAGCATTCAGTCTTGCTGCTAGTATTGTGGGCAAGTGTCACTTCTGTGTGAAAGCACATTACGAAACATTAAAGCAAGAAGGCTATACAGTAGAACAACTTCGTGACATTGGTCGTATTGCCAGTGTGATGAATTCAGTGGCAAAAGTATTAAACAGTTAATAAATAAAGTACAGGAGGACACAACCATGAAACAGCAAAAGCTATTGGCTAAACTGTACAGGGCTTGCGTCGACCATGATACAGAAACAATTTCTGAACTGCGTAAAAAAGAGTTCTCTAAGATACTGAAACATAAGGCCGAAGGTAAGCCATTTACACGTAAATGGACTTTGGTAAGGATCTAGTGTAACACAACTGCAATCTCTGTAACACCATGCTACGATAAATACTGCTATGCAGAAAACTTATCGTAGCATTTTTATTTCTGACGTACACTTAGGCACACGAGATTGTCAAGCAGACAAGCTCAACAACTTTCTCAAACACAACACATGCGACACGCTGTATCTCGTAGGAGATATCATCGATGCATGGAAGATACAACAAAATAAATGGCGGTGGAAACAGAGCCATACCAATGTGGTTCGCAGAGTTCTAGGACATGCCAAGCGTGGCACCCGTGTGGTATTCATAGCAGGCAACCACGATGAGTTTTTGAGGCCAATGATACCTTATGGTTTCTCATTTGGTCTTATTGAAATACAAAATCACGCAGAACATATAGGTGCAGATGGAAAACACTATTTGGTTACACATGGTGATTTATTTGACGGTATTACTCGTCTTGCTCCTTGGCTTGCATTTCTGGGTGATAAGTTATACGACCTAGTGTTAGACTGGAACAGCAAGTTTAATTGGATACGACATAAATTAGGCTTTGGATACTGGAGCCTTAGTAAATATCTCAAGCATAGAGTCAAGAAGGCCAGTGACTTTATGTTTCAATTCGAAAAAAATCTAGCAGGCTACTGCAAGAAGCGTGGCTATGATGGAGTAATATGTGGACACATTCATCACGCAGAAATCAAAGATATAGATGGCGTCACATACATGAATGACGGAGACTGGGTAGAAAGCTGTACTGCGTTGGTAGAACATCATGACGGTACATGGGAAATTGTAACATGGACTAAACAGAATGACAAAGAAGATACTGATAATAACTGATAACTTACCGGAGCAGATCAATGGCGTTGTCACTACCTACAAAAACATTGAGGCTTGTGCGGTTCTGGATGGTTATAGCGTTGTTTACATTACTCCCGGGGACTTCCGCTACTTTGATTGTCCTGGCTACAACGAAGTCAAGATTGCCATTACCCGGCAGATGGGCAAGAAGATTGAGGCGGCAGGTGCGGATTATTACCATATCGCCACAGAGGGTCCTATTGGTCTGTCTGCTAGAAAATATCTTTCAAAACATAATCTTCGCTACAATACTGCTTATCATACTAAGTTCCCTGAAGGACTTAGAGCCTTATTTGGTATTCCTGAAGTCCTTACTTGGCCTTTAGTTCGTTGGTTCCACAAACACGCAGGTAAAGTATTAACCACCACTGACACCATGGTTCAAGAATTACGAGCACATGGTTTTGATGGAGATGTTATTCCTTGGACCCGTGGTGTTGATCGTGATATATTTTATCCTGGCAAACGTGATCCTAATCCAAAATATATTTTAGTGTGTGTCAGTCGAGTGAGTAAAGAAAAGAATTTAGAAAAGTTTTTTGAACTAGACTATCCCGGCGCACACAAGATCATGGTAGGTGATGGTCCTATGCTGGAAGAATATAAGGCTAACTATCCTAGCGTAGAGTTTGTAGGAGCCAAGCGTGGTGTTGAACTAGGCGACTACTATCGTCAAGCTGATGTGTTTGTATTTCCCTCACGTTGGGAAACATTCGGGCTAGTAATGATTGAAGCCATGGCCTGCGGCACTCCCGTAGCAGCTTATCCTTGTCAAGGGCCATTGGATGTCATAGACGAAGGTATCACTGGTTGTATGAATGATGATTTGAAACAGGCAGTTAAAGATGCATTAATGTTAGATCGTACAAAAGTTTGGGAAGGCAGTGCTCGTTGGACTTGGGAACGTGCCTGGACTATATTTAGAGACAACTTAATAGACAAATCGGGTGCAAGATAGGGCATCACTGGAACCCGTAACCAGTACTAACACTAACTCCTTTTAATGATATTCACTATGTGTTTTATGGCGATTTCGTCATATAATAACGATACATACTAATGCAGTATGTTTATTAAAAAGGAGTACTATTATGTGGACAAAACCAGAAGCAGTTGAAATGCGTTACGGATTCGAAGTCACTATGTACGTGATGAATCGATAATAAAGACCTAGCCCACTTCGGTGGGCTTTTTCTTGACTTAAATTTCTAATGATGTTATAGTATGTTTTATGATTGAAATTTTCGGAGGACTTATGTTAGATTGTTTAATTATGGGTGACAGTATTGCAGTAGGCACTTCCCAAGTGCGACAAGAATGTGTTTCATATTCTAAAGGCGGCATTAACAGTTATCAATGGTTGAACACCAACATAGACAAGAGTCCCTACATTGCCAAGACTGTTATTATCAGCTTAGGCAGCAATGATCATAAGTATGTTAAGACAGAATCAGAGTTGCAAACTATTCGACGGCTAACCAAAGCTGATCGCGTGTATTGGATACTACCGGCAAATAAGAAAGACATTGCTGATATTGTATTCAAGATTGCCAATGAGTATCACGATAGGGTGGTACGGATTGCAGATTTATCTAAAGACGGTGTACATCCTACCGGTAAAGGATACAAAATGATTGCAGAGCAAACAAAATGAATATTTTAGTAACAGGTGGCCTAGGACTCATCGGCCATAACGTAGTTAAAAGACTACAGAATCAAGGACATACCGTAAGTATCATAGATTGTAAAACCAATTATGATATTATTCCTCAGGAAGAAATTGATTATCTTATAGCACAACGTTCACAGGGATTAGATCTGTCAGGTTACTATTGCCTTGACATAGTGAACAAATGGACCATGGAGTCATGCTTCAGCATTGACGAGCCTGAAATAGTCATACATATGGCCAGCTTTCCTCGACAGAAGGTAGTAAATGCTCATCCAGGCCGCGGCAGTCGAACCATGTCAGAGGGACTGTTAAACCTCTTAGATCTCAGCGACAAATATGAAGTTCGAAAGTTTATCTATATTTCAAGTTCAATGGTCTACGGTGATTTCAAAGATGATGTCACTGAAGATGCAGAATGCCGACCTCAGGGTCAATATGGTATTCTTAAACTGGCAGGGGAGTGGTTGATTAAAGATTATTCTCGTCGTACCAATCTTGCCTACACTATCATACGTCCCAGTGCAGTCTATGGTCCTCTCGATGTAGAAGATCGTGTGATAAGCAAGTTTATTCTCAACGCCATGCGAGGCATTCCACTCAAAGTTAACGGTGCCAGTGAAACTCTAGACTTTACCTATGTGGATGATGCTGCCGACGGAATCGTAGCTGCCGCACTTTCGGATAACACAGACAATAAGACCTACAACATTACCAAAAGTCACAGCCACAGTTTATTAGATGCTGCTAATCTAGCAGTTAAAGTTGTAGGTCAGGGTGAAATCATCGTAGGTAATCGCGATTTGGATTTCCCCAGTAGAGGAGCATTGAATATAGATGCTGCTCGCAGAGATTTTGGATTTGATCCAAAAATTGATGTAGAGCAAGGTTTCCAAAATTACTATGATTGGTTAAAAAACGATCCCTATTTTGGCATTGACAATCACTGACAAAGATGTTATACTATGTGTACAGTAAATTTTTAGGAGTTCTATTTTGAGTATGCATTTAGAAGGTCCGTGGCTTTCAACCACTGGCAAAAAGAAAGGCAAAAAGAAATTCGCTTCAGCAGAGCATGCAAGAAAAGCTCGTGAACAAGAAGAAAGTTGGAAAGAGCTACAGAAGCGTTGGGGCATTGAAGCAGAAGAAAAGAAACGTAATCGTGCCTTAACTGCTGAAGTTTGGAAACCAGATAACAAGCCATACAGTCGTTATGGTACCGATGTCAAACATCCTAGTCTACCATTTACTGGAGGTGCTTGTACGATGCCTGCCCCAAAAGTATATACTGGCACAATGGTTAAAGGAATTGCCACCATGCACAAGAGCAATGCCGTTCCGGTATTCAGCGACGAACAAGCCGTTGATATATCCAAAATGCGTCGATAATCGCCGGTTTTAGTCTATGAATCCAAAATATCGACTATATATTAAACGTTTCGCAAAGAAACTAAGATAGTAGATCTAAAGTATGTCAAAAGCAGAAACAGATCCGCGAGTCTTGGCCTATGAGAAACCCGTGAGATTCGGGCGGTCAAGGCTCCAAAGGCACATGAATTATGAGGTCATGCGTCCAATGGAGACAACTACACGAACCCAGGGTTCACCATCTGAGCCCCGTGAAGTTTACTCCCTTAATGTAATGTCATAGAGTTTTATGACACCAAATGAAAGGAGGACTTATGGAAAAGTCAATTAAAGTAATAACCTATGTAATAGGGTTGATCGCTGTGGCATGTTTGGTCACGACTATGACCACTGCTAAGTTTCAACAGCTGAAACAGCAAAATGGTTTCTACAGCAAAGACGTGGTTTCAATACAAACACGTGAAAAACAATTAGATTGTTTAGCCATCAACATTTATCGAGAAGCAGGGTATGAGCCCTTTGAAGGTAAAGTAGCAGTGGCGCAGGTAACTATGAACCGTGTGGCCACTGGACAATTCGGTAACGATGTCTGCGGAGTAGTATACCAAAAAAATGTGTTTATGGACAAGGTAGTTTGCCAATTCTCATGGGCCTGCGACCAAGTACATAAAAACAGACCAATCAACAAGGAAGCCTATAATGAAAGCTATGAAGTCGCTAAAAAAGTTCTTTTGGAAGGATTCAGATTATCTATTCTCAAAGATGCTTTGTTCTATCATGCCACCTACGTTAACCCGAGATGGCAGCTAGATAAAATCGGCCAAATTGGACAACACATTTTTTATAAACAGAAAGGAACTAAAATATGATTGATATCAATCAAGTTAAAACATTTGTTCAAACCAAAATCTCTGTAATCTCAGCAGAAACATTTGGATGGCTTGCTGCCATAGTGCTTCACTCTGCTACTGTGCCCAGCATGTTAGCAGTGATGGCAGGGCTTACAGATAGACTACCTGGGGTAGATCTAGTGCTGCTAGTTTGGACAGGATTAACCTTGTTGTTTGTCAAAGCCACGATCCAGAAAGATATGCTGAACATTGTCACAATTGGTTTTGGATTTATAATCCAAGCTGTGCTAATGGCATTAATCTTCTTCAAATAAATTGGCAAGGCACCTAGTTGACTTTGGTCAATGATGGTGCTATACTATTGTTATCGTTACACACACAGAAAGGCAAACGATGAAAAAGGCAATTTTAGTAGGCTTATTGGCAGCAGCCGTTACAGGTTGTTCGTCACTGAAAGAGATCCCAGATCGTAAGACCTATGCACAGCCTAGTTGGTATCAAGACTGTGCTCAAGAAGGTGTTAAAGGTTGGTTCTGGTGGAAAGAAGACATGGTCTACGCCTGTGGTGCAGGTGAATCGATCCACGCACAGGCTGCAGAAGAACAAATGGATGCCATTGCCATGAACAACTTTGCAAAACGCATCAACGGCACAGTTAATAGTGAAACTGTCATTGATATTGTCAATGATAAGAAAACTACTCGTACTATGATTTCTTATAAAGTCACAGATACCGCTATTCGTAAACATGTAAAAACCGAAAAAGGTCATTTTACCATGAACGGACGTCACTATACCTATGTGCGTCTTGAAATGAAGAAAGATGTATTTGAGCAATTGATCGCCGAAGCCAAACAAGCCAAGGCACAATGATGCGAGCCCTTGCTATTGCAGTGGTACCTACATTCTTGTTGGCCTGTGTTATGGTGCTAACTGGATGTGGTTCGGCACCCAGGGTGCAGGCACAGAAACCTCAGTACTGTCATACCAGCCAAACCATCAAGACACAGAATGGCGAACGTGTAAACAGTGAAACTTTAGTCGAATGCACTGATGATCAATTCAAACGGCTTACTGCTGTGAGAATGGGTATGGCTGGTCAATGTGGTATTGCAAATAGAACTGTTCAATCTGGAGATAAACTTGTTAACGTTCAAATCAAAAGCTGTCAGATTCTTGACCACAACGGCGCTGTTGTTGGTTATGAATACGTCCACTAACGCACAGACCATTAACATAGAAAATCCCAAATTTTATCCAGAGACCAACGGTCCTTGGCTGGAACAGATTCTCAATGTCAGCTTTGGTTGGTTTAAAGGTCTTGATGCTGATCAGAAAGATGCCTATTACAGTTCGCTGATATTGGCTCTTGAAGAGGTACAACCTGGACAATTTTCTAGATGGTATAAGAACAATGCCAGCGGCACAGTTAGAGTGGCCTGGCAATTTCCTAGAAATGGCACACTATGCAAACGCCTGCATGTGAGTATTATAGCCCATAACATGCAGAAAAATCTACAGACCACTGCATGCTTTAACGAAGTAGATAATAGGTGGCACTGGTACAACTAAATATTAGTTCATGAGAATACATACAAGCGACAAATTTATTGCCTGGTCAACTTTATTCAGCGGATTGACGGTATCCGCAGTGGCCATTTATTATAGTGTGGCCGGCCTAGTGGCCATATTCTCTGCGGCTGTTATTCCAATCATTGTGATGGGCGTGGCCTTAGAAATCAGCAAACTGGCCGGTACGGTATGGCTCAAACAAAATTGGAGTCGAGCACCGTATTTTATTCGAGCCTATCTATTAGCAGCCATTGCCATATTGATGCTGATCACCAGCATGGGAATTTTTGGTTTCTTATCAAAAGCACACAGTGATCAAAGTCTTGTATCCGGTGATGTGCAGAGTAGAATTGCCGTATATGATGAAAAGATTAAAACTGCAAAGGACAATATAGATGCGAACCGTAAGGCGCTTAAACAGATGGACGAGGCTGTGGACCAGGTCATGGGTCGAAGCAATGATGAAAAGGGTGCCGACAAAGCAGTTGCGTTACGTAGGGCCCAAGCCAAAGAACGTGCCCGTCTTCAATCTGAGATCGCAGCCGAACAGAAAACAGTTAGTGCTCTTTCAGAAGAACGAGCTCCTATCGCGGCGGAAGTACGAAAGGTCGAAGCAGAAGTTGGACCAATAAAATATATTGCTAATTTTATCTACGGCGACAATCCAGATGCTAACATATTAGAAAAAGCCGTTACATGGGTGATCATTATCATTGTTGTGGTATTTGATCCACTGGCAGTGATTCTGTTATTGGCCAGTCAGTACAGTTTTCAATGGTTCCGAAAACAAGAAGAAGAAACTTCGGAGGTTGAGAAGATAGAAACAGCTCCCGAGGAACCAGAAGCAGAGCCCGAAGAAGAATCTACAACAAATCATTCTTGGCCAGTAGCCACACCATATTGGCCATTCCCTTCATCCGCATACAATCCCCCACCAAGCTGGGGTACAACACCCATACACACAGAAGAAGTTCCAGGCGAAACACCGTTGACTGCACTAGGAGGTGATATAACAGCAACAGAGGAAAAGCCAGTAGAATCGGTAGAGGACATACCGTTAGAACAATGGAACAAGATGATTGCAGAGGCTGAGAAAGCTGTGGAACAAGAGCGTGAACTAGAAGACTCAGAAATTTTAGAGTCCGCACCAGATTCTGAAGCACAGGCTATGACAGCATGGAAACATGATAATCCCGATTCAAGCCTTAAGTTTCAAAGGCGTCTATTAGAAAAGGGTATCATAGATCATTTGCCGTGGCACGATTATCTCAAGCCTAAGGCAGACTTTGTAGATGAAGCTGCCGTAGAAGCCAAGAAATGGGCTGATGAAAATCCCGACACAGAAGAATCAGCAAAGGCCAAAGAGTGGGCTGAAGA
>Ga0209500_10000351_pt1 | contig 40009 bp, 60 predicted proteins | sample S_140212_EF_Meta_FD_187323 | JGI IMG/M metagenome (GOLD analysis project Ga0209500, IMG submission 187323) | Freshwater microbial communities from Lake Simoncouche, Canada to study carbon cycling - S_140212_EF_MetaG (SPAdes) (version 2) | ecosystem: Environmental > Aquatic > Freshwater > Lake ... | reverse complement strand
AAAAGTTTGATAAAATATTTGATGTGCTTAAAACTTTTGCAATTGAAGAAAATTTTCCACACCCAACAACTTATTTAGCTCATGGTACTAATGCAATTATATTTAATACTACAAATAAAAATGTAATAGCAAGAATAGTATGGTTGAATTCAGCTTTGCTTGGTAGGGAAAGTTGTGATAAAGTCATGGCAGAAGATATATTTCAAGAATCAGGTGGTGTAGGTAGAATATATGCTCATATAGATAATTACAAAGACTTTGATGACAACACACACGAAATTACCTATAAAGAAAAATTAAATACTAAGTGGCAAGATTATATAAAAAAAGAATATCCAAGTGAATCAAATGAGATAATTAAAGCACTCTCGAATATACACTATCAAGACAAAAATGAAGATAAATATATTGATTATTTAAATGGATTTGCTCCTTTTAAAAACCTTGTTAGTGCAATAAAACTTGGATTACCAACACATGATCTACATGCCAACAATTTTGCTCTTAATGGAAAAAACAATGTAGTTGCAATAGATTGTTAAACAACAATCTGTTTCACGAATGTTTTTCCAAAAACATCTCTATGTTTGCAAGTAAATCTATGTTTTGTTCAACTTTTTCTTTAGGCCAATCCCACCATCTTATTTCCATCAATTTGTCTATTACCTTTTGTTCAAATCTATATCTTATAATTTTAGCAGGGTTTCCAGCTACTATCGCAAATGGTGGTACATCCTTAGTAACAACTGCTCTAGCACCAACAATAGATCCGTGACCCATAGTAATACCACCAAATATCATTGCTTCTGTACCAATCCAACAATCAGATCCTATTTCAATTGGGCCTTTATCTTTTCCTGTTGGATAGTTAGAGTTTGGATAATATGATTTAAATCTGAAATTACTTACAGTTGAATGATGTATTGAAGCATGATCAATAGGCCCGCCACAAAGAAAAGTCACTCTTCGTGCAACTCCAGAATAATTTCCAACAGTTATTTGTCCATTTGGAAAATACATGATACAATCTTTATTTATGTTAGAAAGAGTTCCTAGAGTTATTCCCATAGTTTTATTACAGTATTAATTGTATTATTTAATAAACATAAAAAATATAACTAACAATTTATAAATACTTTATATTATTTAAAAAGGCACATTATGAATTACACACTATCAGATATTTATAAAAACTTTGACTATGAAAATAATGGAGCAAAATCCATTGAAGAAATGGAAGTAACAAAATACAAAGGAATCCAATGTATTCAAGCAAATGGATTTCAGCATGTGCTAAATATTTTGTTTTTGAAACAATCATTTAAAAATGTAATTGAATTGGGAACTGAAAAAGGTGGCACTAGTTTATTTCTAAATGATTTAATGAATTTGCATGGTGGAAACAACTTTGTAACCTTTGATAGAAATAAATGCGATGTGGGTGTAAATCAAGTAGTTGGAGATATTTTAAATGATCAAGTAACAATTGATTTGATAAAAACAAATATTCAAAAAGAAGGTAAAACACTTTTGTTTTGTGATGGTGGAAATAAGAAATGTGAATTTAATAAATTTGCTCCTTTTTTAAAAGATGGAGATTTTATCATGTTGCATGATTACGCACATGATAAAAAGTTCTTTAACGAAGAAATAAATAGAAAAGTTTGGTTCTGGCATGAAGCTGAATATGCTGATATTAAAGAATCAGTTGAAAAATATAATTTGATATCACACAACGCAGCACAAATGTCATTTTATGTTTATGGTTGTTTTTTTAAAAAAAGTTAATTTAAATTGATTGTTAAGATAATAACCAAGATTTAAAATTAATCTCTTTATCTTTGTTTACTTTATGTGATTCCATTTTATCCCATCTATTATCTTCAATAGGAGGCTTAACAACAGGAGGGTTAAATTGAACACTTACAGATTTGTCAGCATGTTTTAATAAATAATCAGACATCTTCATTCCATCAATAAGTACTTGACTATCTTTTTTTGCCATTGCAATTTTAATTGCACGAACAGATATTTCACCTACTTTATCATTTTCAACTAAATACTTTAACATCTGACCATTGTTTTCTTCTACTGCATAATCAATTGCCGTATCTGTTACAACTACACCTTTTTCTTCAACTAAATATTTAGCCATTATTAAATTACTATTGTATGCTGCACCATCAATTGCTGAATGATAAGTATATGCTCTTATGCTAGAATATGTTGTTTTGCCACCACTTGTAATCAAATATTTTACCATAGGTAGATTGTTGCTAAACGCTGCTGCAACCACACCTCTGTTTATGTTGCCACCATTTTCAACTAAATACTTTACCATAGCTAAATTATCATTGTTTGCTGCAAGCTCAATATAATGTGGCCCAATTAAATATTTTGGTCTAATAGTACTAGAATTACATAATTGCTTTACAGAATCAAAATCATTATTTTTGATTGCCATCATTAATTTTTTTCTTGTTTCCAATCCATCACGATCTAAATTTCTCATTTACTCTTCCTCTCGTTACAAACTATTTTTAATTAATAGCTCACCCAATACTTCAATTTTGCCTACTAATTTTTGAAACTTAGACTGATCCATTTCTGAAATATTATCTACATAAGAATGAAGTTCAGCAGATAATTCTTTGTACTCATCTTCTAACTTTTTACGATTAAACTTACCTTCTGCTACTTTCTTGTAATATGGTAACTTAACACTAAAATGATCGTAAGTTAACAATGCAAGTCCACCTTTTTCTTTTGCATTAGAAGCAATCTTCTCTGCTCCATCTTCTCTCTTCCTTGCAAACTCTTTGATAGATATTTCTTCTTGCTCTGTAAGTAATCCAGATAACCTTAACATTTGTTCATTTCTTTTTTTCATTTTGTTCCTTTTTTGTTATGTGTATTTGTAAAACTACCAACTTCTGCCAATTCCTTGTGTTGCCATTTGAAAATATGGATTGTTAAATGGTCTGTATCCATTAGGTGTTACATACCTATTCCAGTTATTGTTGTTATAATTGTTGTAGCCATAGTTGCTATAACCATAATTTCTATATCCATTATAATTGTAATTGTTATAATTGCTGTAACCATAGTTGTTGTAGTATCTCACTTGTGGATATACAACAATAAACTGTGCTTGTGAAACACTACTGATACCTAAAAAAATAACTAAAGACAAAAGTAAAGACTTCATTTTTATAGCTTTCTGTTAAAGTACTAATATATATTAGTATATTTCATAATCATTAATAATATCTCCACAAGTTTACATAGGTATACCATGAATTTCAAAGAATGGCTTGAAGCTTTTAGAATTGATTCCAAAAAAATATCAGATTATTCTAATACAATGAACACATATATTAGCAATCCAGAAGGAACTTCAAGCGGAAGAGTTGAAGATGGCACAACAAAAGATAAATTTCCAGATGAATTAAAAAATTGGGAATTACTTGGCAAAGGTTTGTTTGCTGGCAAAGATATGAAAGATATCATCCCTTATGCTGTTCCAAGATCAACACCTTGGGTCTTAGCATCAACAGATAAAAACAAACCAAATAAACGAAGTTTATTTATTCTAAAAAAAGACAAACCATCAATTACAAAATACAACCCTTGGTTAACTTCTTTTGATCCAAACAATTTTAACACATTAAAGTCAGGTGAATTATTTTCACAAGAACCAAAACTACCACTAAAACAAGAAAAAATTAGAAATGTTATGAGGTTTATTGGGAAATGGATAAAGGTTATCTTTGTAGATGATCTTCATGAAATTATGCGTGATTTCAACCGTCAAGGCATTAATTATGATTACGAAGATCCACAAGGATTGATTTCTTAATTTTTAAACGCATTGGGCAGCAACAACACATTGCTTCTTCAGAATTCCCACCTAATAGTAATTCTTCATCCCAATGCGATAAATCAATTTAACAAAATAAATCAATTTAAGTCAATATATATTTTATGAACTTTACAGAATGGCTAAATAATCGTGATCCCGAAATGTTGAATGAAATTAAAAAACCATTCAAAAATTTCAACAAACAAAAAAACCATCCAGAAGGTGGACTCAAACCATCTTATGCAAGAGAATTAAACATCCACGCAGGAATTGAAACTAAAAGGGAAGCCGAAAGAAAAGGTGGAGTTGATAAAATGTCCGAAAAAACACAAGCAAGAAGAAAATCATTCTGTGCTAGAATGTGCAAAGCGGGAACAGCTAAAAGTAGAAATGATCCCGAAAGCAAACAAAGAGCAGCTTTAAGAGTTTGGAAATGTCGCTGCTAGTTTCTTATTGTACAAATTGTTCTAATAGATTATGGCAATTGGCTTTAACCTTGCCAGAAAATTTAGAAAATTTAAAAGACGATGAGGAAATGATACTTGTTAACTATGGAAGTAAAGATGATTTAAATAAATATATTCAAGCAAGCACATTGTGCCAAACAAAAATAAAAGAAAATAAACTAAAGTATGTAGAAGTTTTAAATGTTGAAAAATATCATTCACCAAAAGCTAAAAATATCGCACATAGATTTGGAAATGGTGAATTTTTAGTTAATCTAGATTGTGATAACTACAATGAAGAAGTTAGAAACACAATTTTAAACCTTGAAGATAAAAATGTAATAATTCATTTGTGGTCAAAAGTTGCTTGGAATGGAACTTTTGGTAAAATAGCCATTTCTAAAAATAATTTTTATAAACTAGGAGGCTATGATGAATCCCTATTGCCAATCGCATTTCAAGATAATGACTTGATTAAAAGAGCAAACGCTATGAATATAAAAAAAATAGAAAAACCATTGACAAACAAATTCATTTTTAATTCCGTAGAAGAAAAAATAAAATTTACTGGTTGTTCTGATTGGGAACAATGCAACCAAAATAATTATTGGAAGTCTTATGAAAATATTAAAAATAACAAATTGGTTGCAAATAAAGAAAATGGATGGGGAAAAGCAAATGTAATAGTTAACTTTAATGATTCAGTTGAACTAAAAGAAATAATTCCATAAATTTAATTGTTAAAATTATTTAATTCAAATATTTCTTTCAGATTTGGAAAAAGTTCAAATAATTTTTTAACCAAACTTGTCCTATGCTCATAATGTCCTTTTCTTTGCCAAATAGCATTTTCTACTGAAATCTCTTTGAATCTTAAATCATATCTTTTGTTAAACTTTTTTGTTTGCAAAATTGAAACAATACTTAAGAAAATATCTTCTCCATTCCATATTGGATTGCATTCTTGAACATAAGGTTTTATTAAATCAGACATCTCAATTGCTTTTGTTACAATAAATCTAGAAGTCATTGCAAATTGAGTTAAAATTATTGGTATGCATTCAGATAATGCATCCTGTCTAATATACGAATCTTCTGTTATAAGCCTTCCTCTAAAACCATGAATGGAATTTTTTTCATTTAACCATTTTTCATGACAGAAAATTATTGAGTCATTGTTAATCAAAAAATCATCATCTTGAAAAACAATGCAATTTGTATTTGTCTTTTCAAAAGCTAAAAACCTACAATATAAACCAACTTTTTTATTTTCCTCGAAATGCTTTAAATGTAAAACCCTTTCATCATTTAAATAATTGTCAAAATAAGTTTCTTCTAATGCATGAGATATGATTATCTTATCTGTTAATGTGTTTCTCAATAAACTTGGTATAATATGTTCAATTAAGTTTTTTGGTCTTTTGTAATTCAATATGACAAATGATATCTTTTCCAATGTTTAACCTTTATAAGCGTAAACAGTTAAATCATTTGATAAGTAATCATTCCTTATCACATAGTTATTAGTAACAGAATGCATCAAAAATGCAATATCTTCTGCTGTACAATGCTTCATGTCAATATCCTTGTTAGTGCAATAATTAGATAGCAAATTGAAGCCAATCCCTTTTTTGCATATGCTAAACATCTTCTCAATTGTACTCTTTGTTATCTCTTCCCAATTATCCTTCAATGCAAAAACACCAGATGCAAAACACCAATCATATCTTTCATTAATATCAAATATAGATTGATTCAAGAAATTACTTTGAAACAAACCCTTCCACTTATCTTCGTACTTTTTTCTAGCTGTAATAATTGCAGAATTTCTTAAATCAATTCCAAGATAATCATCAAAATAATAACTTAAATCACCATAACCACAACCAACATCAAGTACACTATCCGTGATCTGTAATCCTTTTATTTCCATCAATACCTTAAACCTTACCTTTTGCGTTTCTTCATTGCCCCAACCTAATGATTTTACACCAGTATAATTACCAAACTTTTCGTGATATTTTTTTTCCAAATCCACTATGTTTTCCTATGAATCTTGACGAACTACTAATTTTATTTAAATTAGTAGTTCATTATAAAAATGAGACATAAATCTTTATCCTAATACCAATTATATCTAAAAAACAAATTAATTAAAACATAAATAAACTATGAACTTTAAAGAATGGCTATTACTTTCTGAAGAACAACTTTTAAATGAAAGATGGAGAGATATCGGTGGTGGTATCTTTAATTTTGGTAATGAAGTTTTTAAAATAAGATTTGATCAGGAACATACATTTATAGCATATGTTCCTATAACAAACAAAACACTAGGTCGGCTCATAGTAGGTTATAAAAATGAAGATGGATCAAGATCCGTTCACAAAGTAGCTGTAGATCCAGAATTTAGAAGACAAGGAATAGCTACATCTCTCTTTAAAGCAGCAGAACAAGAATTTGGTGAACTTACACCAACCAAAATAGCACTATCAGATAACGCATTTGACTTCTGGAAAACTTATCGACCTGAAGCTGTTCAAAATAGAACAGACCTAAGACCATTAAAAGATCAGCTATTAGGCAAAAAATTCGATCATCCAAGATTAGGGCCAATGGAAATAATAGAAGTAAACAGATCTGTGGCAGTTGGACTTATTAAGAATAGAGAACGGCATACAGAAATTTATCTAAATAAAAATGATTTAATAAAGTTCAATCTATTACCATAAATTTAACCTTTTTATAATGAACCTTACTCCAATAGATCCAATGTCTGATGTTTATTTTTCAAAGTTAAATGAATTTATAAATGGTGACAAAAATGTTTATTTAACACTTGGTGGTGTAGGTGATTTATTGTTACTTCTTGCTGTTTGTCACAATAATGAAAAAGTACATATAGTTTGTATAGCAAACGATGAATCAAGTCAGTTTTCTCAAAAGTTTTTAGATTACTTTAATTTAAAATATATCTTTTATAAACATGTAAAAGGACATGAATTTATTAAAAATTTATACAACAAAGTAATTACTCATCCTAATTTTAATTTATCTGCACATCTACCTGATAACTTTGATTGGAATGATTGGATAAATATTGATAAATATAAGAATAGATTGGTAACTGAAACAGACTGGCTTAATTTAATAGGAATTAAAAAAAGAGATAAAAAGTATGTAGTGATTTGTCCTTCTGGATCACAAAAGTGTGAACATAGAAAAAGACATTTAAGCATTGAAGAATATAATTTAATTGTAAAAATATACTTGGAAAAAGGTTACGAAGTAATTACGGCAAGTAACAAAAAAGATTTTGATATTTATAAAATTTATCCTGATGAAAATTGCTATTGGCTAACTGATTCAGAACTTATCAATCATAAAGGTGTAAGTCAGCAAATTGATTTTAACATTTTTTTACAAACTATTATTTCTTGTGACGATATTGTTTCTACTGACACTTGGATTAAAACATTTATGTCTTTGTGTAACAAACCATGTCATGTTATAAAAACTAGATTTAATTCTAAATATGTAGGCAAAGAACCAGTTGATAATATATTTTTAAATACAGATTTTTGGCCAAAATTAAAAATTCATACTTATGAAAATTTTATTGAATACATCTGTAAAATACCAAAAATTTAATTTTTAAGCAATAAATACAATATGAATTTTAAACAATGGTTAGAAAATAAAAACCATTCCAGAAAAATATAAGAAAATAATATGGACAAAGACGCAGTTATCAAATTTATAAATAAAGAAATACCAAAAGATTTTATTATAGCATTTCACAACATAATAAATAATTTAGATGGGTTGGGATGGGAAGAAATAGAAAAATTTAAAATTGAACAATCTATGATATGGATCAAATCTCTTTTAGAACAAACTAAAGTAAATAATGTTGAAGCAGAATTAAATTGGTGGAAAGAACAACTTGAAATAATTGAGCCACCATTTGAAGACAAGGAAGAAGTAGATCTTTTAAAAGGTGAATGGATTTATGATCACGGAAAATTAACAGAAGCAGATGTAAAAACTCATGAAGAAACGATACAAGCAGCAATTTTTTTAAATCACAGAGAAGAATTAGTAAGTATTGCAGAAAAATTAATTAAACAAATTGAATCAAAAAAACCAGAAGAAATAGATGAAGAATTAGAAGAAAAATTAGAGGAATTAAAGAGATATAAATTTAAAATTAAAAATCTTCCAGATTATATTGAAGATGATAATATTGGAGAAAAAGAAATTACTAATATTGGCAACCTTTATAATGCTATTAAAGATATTAATCCGCAATTAGTTTCTAATCCAAAGTTAACAGAAGCCATGCAAGCATTACATGGAGATTCTAGGAAATATGGGTGTAAATCTTTAGGATTTATTATTATTAGAGGAACTTTTTTTGAAGTGTGGGAACTCAATCAAGATACTGCAAATCAGATTGTAGATGCAGCAGAAAAAATTATGGAAATTAACAGAGAAGACATAAGCAGAGAAGATGAGCAAAATATAGGAATTCATTCATATAAAACCAATAAAGGTAGTGAATATACTATTGAACAATTAAGAGATAAAAAATTAAATGTAACACCTACAATAAGTCAAGGTAAATCAAATCATTTCATTCCACAGGCTTCTACTCCAGAAGGACTTTCAACTACACAAAGACACCAATTGCTATACACAAGCGAAAGTTTTTCTTTTAAACAATGGTTATTAAATGAAGTAAGACAAGGACTTATACAATACCTTAAAGAAAAATTACCACATGTTCCTGAATATGTCTTGTTTGATTTATTTTATAAAAATATTAAAAATTCTAAACCAGAGGAAATAGAAGAATTTATAAAAATGTATGAAGGTTATAGATGGGAACTTAAAACAAATTTTCACATAAACTACGAAATATTTGATGCTTCAACTATTCAAAAAATTAAAATTAGAAAAGGTGGAACAGAAAACCCATATGGAGTTCCTAACGATAAACAAAGACATGATAAACAAAAAGAATTAATTGCAAAAGAAATTCCTAAAGAACCAATTATATTAATTAAAAATGGTACTAAATATGAATTGCTAGATGGCTGGCATAGAACTATTCAATTATTTGAAAAATATCCAAAAGGATTTGTATACCCACAAGTTTATATAGGTATAGAATGAACTTTAAACAATGGTTATTAAATGAAATACTTTCTTCACAGGGAAAATATAATAAAAATTACTTAGACTCAATAAAAATAGGTAAACTTAACAAAGATTCTTCTCAAGAAGATAAAATGCTTGCTATTCAACAAAATAATGACTCTGAAGAAATATGCTCCTACCCATTTAGTCCTATTCGTCACACTATTATAAAATCTAATTTTATATTGGATAACGGTGGCTTTATAGATAAAGATACTGAATATATTGATAAAATGTATTCTTCCGAAACAAACAAAGGTATCGTAACAAGTCTAAATAGAATGCTCTCCAAAGTTAAAGATTTTGATTTCCATATTTTCATAGGCAAATTTGTAAAATATATTAAATACAAAGATAACGCAACGCAACAAGTTTGTGAGAAATTTACAGCAGATTATAGAGAAAAAGAACTTGAAAATTACCTTTTCAATAAAATGAATATACCACAAAATCATATCATTTTTATCAAACAAGGAACTACTGGTGATATTTTAACTCCTTGGATGATCCTTCACTCTATGGCACACGCTCTTACTAGCTATCTTACTTATGTTCCTAATGAAATTGAAAGATTCTTGATAAAATTAAAAAATCCCCCTAAAACAACAGATAACTATATCTCTGATATTTTAAAAAATCCAAACCTTCATTCTTCCTATGACATATTATCATTGCTATTTAACTTCCGATCTATAAGGAATACTAAGATTGGTGGCAAAATGTCCAGAGTACAAGATCCACAAGAACTAGCACATGAATTATTTGTCTATTACTTAATAAATGGATTAGAAATTCCTATCCCTAATCAAGAAAATATAAATAAGATTGCTTCTTACATAAAAGAAACTCCAGAAAATACTCTCCTTCATATTGAAACCCTATTTAAAAAAATTGAAAGCATTTTCTACAAAAGTCTTGAAAGAATCAAAGGCTCAATTATTACAGATTGATCCCATTTTAAACTAATAATTAATCTTGACATCAATTTTTAATCATGATAATAATCATATTCTGAAAAATTATTACTAATAAACAAAGAAAATTGATATGAAACTTCCAACCAACTATGAAAAACTATTACCAAAAGAGATTAAATTGGTTCGTGAAGAATATATCATTTTGCAAAAAGGTAAATGTAGTCATTGCGGAGAACCACTTGATAAAGTTGCTGCTTGCGAAATAATGGAAAAACAAATAAACATTGAATTGTTTCCTCCAAATTTCTTTAAGTGGCCTGTGCATTTGCACCATTGTCACGACACAGGAATGACCATTGGTGCAGTACATTGTCATTGCAACGCTGTACTTTGGCAATACCACGCAGAATGATGAACTGAAACAACAGGAGAATAGAAATGACAATAGCAGAATTTATAGAACAGCTAAAAAAATATCCACAAGATATAGAAATATCTTTTGGAAATGATAGTAATTGGATTGAAAAAGTTATTCTTATTTTCGGACTAACAGAAACTAAACAATTACCTCAGCCAGCACCTAATTTGATAGCAAAATTTGACGAAGATAAAGGAGAAATGGTTTGGACTGATCCCAATACCTTCCCACGCAAATTTGATGCTCATACATTAGTGGATGATCTTAAATGTGCAATTGTAATGCAAAAAAATTCAAATGGTGAGTTTCTAACTGGTGCTGAAGCCCTTGCTTATTTAAATTCAATTGATAAATATAAAATTTAATCTTGACATACACTTTTTATCATGTATAATAATCATGTGTCGAAAACAATTACTTATTTAAGGAGAATAGAAATGATTAAGAGAAAGAAGAGAAATAAGAAATACGAACAAAGTGTTGTACCTCTTGCTGATTGGACTGTATCAATGGTTAGCGATGAAAATGGACATTTGTTTATATATGTGAGTCACAAAGACGGAACTGAAATCATTGCTCGTAAATCTAATAATAGACTTGATAGTGATACCACATGGGCAGAGCGTTTAACTACAGAAAAAATAGAAAAGGATATTAGAGAAAGTTGAAATGCAAATTACATCTAAGATAATTTTGTAGGCAACACAGAAACTTAAAGGAGTTTAGTATGACAATGATTAAGAAAATAACTTTTGATACACCAGACGGTGTTCATGTTGAAGCAGAAAAATCCTCACCCAATGATCCTTGGGATGTTGCCCATGACTTTGGAGATTTTAGATTCTACGGATCTAAAACAGAAATGCTTAAAGAAGTAAAAAAAGTATTGAAGCTCATTATAGAAACTGACAGAAAAGCAGGATATAACTACTAAAAGGAGAATATCATGACCTCAGAAGACTTAGATAAACTTATTAACGATCCAAAAACTTGGATAGTAAAAGACTTTAACGAAAATCAAACTATTACTTATAAAGTTTCTGATCTCGTTGTTTCTAAAACACCAGAAGGTAACTTTGGAGTCTATATCTTGATTAAACCATCTAATATATATAAAAAATGGTTGGCATTAGGACAAGATAAAAATGTTCATAAAATTTGTGAAAATGACTTTGTTAACAAAGATAATGAAGAACTCTTTAACCATATCAAAGTTTTAATTGATTATTTGAAAAAAGGAAAATCAAATGATTAACCAAGAAGAAATTAATCACCTTCAAACATGGAACAAAGAACAGCTTGCTCTTTTGATTGATAAAAGTAATCAAAAAGAAATCAAAAGATTGCGTGAGGAAAATGAAATGCTTAAAGAACAAATCAAACAACTAAAGGAACTTAAAAATGCATGATGATACTCTTGATTATCACGGTACACCATTACCATTCCATATCTCAGGCTGATAAACATATAGACTAAAATCTATTCCATATCTCAGGCTGGCAAACATATGGAGTGAAATCCATTCCATATTGTAGGATCACTAACATATAAATTTGATAACGAAATCTGTTTCGTCATCAAAGACCAAAACACTATAAAACAAGCTATTCACCATGCGGTATTTTACCTTAATGTAAGGAAATAAATATGATTGATAACAACAAATGGAAAATAACTCCACAACCAAGTGGAACTGCTGGTTTATTCCCTTTACCCTTAGTAGAATACAATGGAACAGAAATAACAATATTTGATTTTAAAATTCAACAATCTCCACCTGTTGCAATTTTAACTATTCATATACCTAAAGAAAACATAGACTGGAATACAGAACTTTTCTTACCCCAAAAACATGTCTAAAGAATAAAATTAACAAAAGGGGAAGCTACCAACATTAAAAGGGGAAGCTGCACTAGCAAAGGGGGAAGCTACCAACACTAAAAGGGGAAGCTACTATTCAAATTAGGTAAGCTACCATTCAAATTAGGTAAGCTACTCTCCAAATTAGGTAAGCTACTAACACTAAGGGGGGGAGCTATACCGTATAAGGGGTGGAGTTACTTCTGTAAGGGGTGGAGTTCCTATTTCCATATCATCACATCCCGAAACAGATTTCGGGATCATAAAGCAAAAACCTTTAAAACAAGTCATTCACCATGCGGTAAATGGACTTTAAAATCAATATAACTATTTATTCTTTAATTGTTCTTTGTATTTATCATACAAACGGTCAACTGCACTTTGAGCTTCCATAGCATCACCATTAGAAAATCCTTCTTCTCTCGCTGTGTCCATTGCATTTTGAGCATAAGAATCAACTGCATCATCAAGGCTTTTGTAATCATTGGCTTGATCTACTGCCATATCAAAATTTGCTTTTGCAATTTTCATAATTTTTTCATCATGCTCTTTATTTTTTTTATCTTCTTCAGCCCATTTTTCTAAATCTTCTTTACTAGGTGAATAACCCATTTTACCTTTACCTTCAATACCTTCAACATACTCATTAAAACTCTTCATGTGACTTCCTCAAAAAATTAATAACAATTGTAAATCTATATAGAATATTATATTATTTTATAATCAATGTCAAGGGGATAAATTACTTTTTCCATATCATTAAGCATCTATATCATCGACCATATCACTAAGCATATCACTAAACTACTATTTCCATATCATCAAGGTACTATATCATCAACCATATCACTAAGCATATCATCAAGCATATCACTAAGCATATCATCAAGCATATCATCAAGCATATCATCAAGGTACTATATCACTAACCATATCACTAAGCATATCATCAAGGTACTATATCACTAAGGTATTATACAATAGAATTAAGCTAATGTGTTATTAACCATACCTGTCTCTAAATTTAATAATAAATATACAATAAGATACATTTAAACATGCTTGCCATTTAAAACTGTGTTGAACTGTTTAAAACTTAAATTACCTTGTTTTACTATTTTTCAACTTGTTTTACCTTGTTTCAACTAAGTTTAAATGGGATTTATCGCAGCTAACTATACATTGTTATACACTTTATTAGTGCTATTTGCATACAGTAACATACAAATATTAGCCAGTAACCATACATTCATATACATTTTTGTCATTTTTTAGGCAATTTGAAATTAACAAAGTTATACAAGGTAGAACAAAATGGGGCAAAGTGGGAAAAAGGTGAAATTTTACTGACTTTTTGTCCAGATCCATATTTTTTCGCAGATCATCTAAAACTCACATACCGTTTTAAATCGTTTATAATAGGCCTATTACGCACTATCTTTATCTCATATAGGTGGAGATCATACTTAGGTTTTAACACATGAAAACTCAACTATACAAGGTTTTAACTGTTTTAAATTATTTTTAAAAAATGTTAACTTTTCTATTGACAAATATTATCGTTATGTTTTTGGATAATAAAAGGTAATACCATGTTTCATACGAGTTAGACATTGTCAAGACAAAACTTAACTAATTTAAAAAATAGTTAAAACATAACACCACCACATATTGTAAGGTGGAGGTAATAAGTTTTGCAAAAGTTAGAAATTGTCAATAGAAAAGTTAACATTTTTTAAAAATAGTTAATCACAGTATGAACACTTGATTGTTTGGTTAAGTGAATAGTTGAATAGGTGGCAGGGATGATTGGGATAAGTTATGATGTGTCAAGATAAAAGTTAACTTTTTTTTAAATTAGTTTAAAATTAATGAAACATAATAAATGTTATCGGACATTGATAAGGTTATAACCTATTAGAACACGATTAGAACACGATAACTATTTCATTTTAGTTTTAATTAGACTAAAAACATTTAAATATATTCTTATCCAATTAGTAGAAGTAAATTGTACTTATACAACTCAATCAAAATCATGTTCATACAAATAAGTAATTTTTAAAAATTAGGTTGACAAAGTAAAAATATAATGTTATATGTGTATAACACATATAACATTATTAAATCAAATCTTAATTTATACAAGCAAACGATCAAAACAATCTTAAAGTACGCTTGAGTAACTAATTTGTTATTCAAGCGTACTTTAAACATACTTACTCAAGCGTACTTTAAAGAATAGTTACTCAAGCGTACTTTAAGCATAGTTACTCAAGCGTACTTTGAGGGGATGCCTTGGGGAAGCATGGGTTTTCTAAAGTACACCTGAGTAACTTTATTCTTAATAAAGTGTAAAATAATCTTGACAAAGTTTATTGTTGTGTTATATTATTGGTGTGGGTTGGTTATGCGGTTAACTAACTCACACTTACACAAGTAAACCGCAGGGAGAATAAAAGATGATTAATGTTAAATATCCAAGAAGAGGATTTGTCGTTGAGGAAGTAACTGAAGGTTGTAAGACCGAAGGTTGCCCCGCCACGAAACTTATTGCTATTCCTTCGGAAGATTACGGAGAAAAAAAATTCAACTATATAACTAAAGGTATGACAGTAGGTCAAAACACTTGTGATGATGATAACACTTGTGATGATAACAATGAAGGGATTTGTCCTAAATGCCAAAAACCTGTAATTTACAAAAGACATTTCATTGTGACAAGCGATGCAAACACATTGAAAACACCTTATGAAGCTTTTGCTTATGCAAACTATGTTTTGAAAGCACCTTTCCCCGAAGGCGAAGCTTTGATTGCTACTAGTGTAGATAATTCTTATCGTTATGCAAAATGGGTTTTAAAAGCACCTTTTGAATTAGGCGAAAAGATAATAGCTACTGATCCATACCACTCTTATCACTATGCAAAAGATATTTTACACGCACCTTTTCCATTAGGTGAAGCTGCGATAGCTACTGATGTAGATAATTTTAAAATGTACAAAGAGTTGTTTCCAGAACCACAAGTGGTAGAAGCACCAGAGCCACCTAAAGTAAATGATTACGAAAAGAAAATCAAGGTGGAGTTCACCTTTTCAGTTCACCAACTGAAGATATTGCTTGAAGCAACCAGTTACTTTTTAGATGGAATTGAAGATGATGAAGAACATGAGTTCAAAGCCAATAAGGTTGATGTTGCAGAGTTAAATAAAACATTAGAAAAAATTGTTAAAAGAGATTGACAATTTTACATAGTATGTTATAATCTTAATGTGGGTTGGTTATGCGGTTAACTAACCCACACTTATCTAAGTCAACCGCAGGGAGAATGAAAGATGAATGATCCAACTATAAATGTACAGCTAACACAAGATGAAATATCCATGATAGCTAATAGCTTAAGCTATGAACTTAGTGTTCTTGGCAACAAAGGTATAGACCCTCCGTACAAAAAAGAATTGGAAAAACTTTATGAAAGATTAAGCACTCTTGAGGATGAAATCTAATGATTGAAATCAAAGATTAACGATATTTTTATTTATAAATTAGTAAAAATTAGTTTGACAAATTTACTTAATGTGTTATAATCTTAATGTGGGTTGGTTTGCGGTAACTAACCCACACTTATCTAAGTCAACCGCAGGGAGAATGAGATGAAAAAGGTATTTACTAATTCAGAGTTAGACACACGATGTGATGCTGCTGCTGTCTTAGCAAGAACCATAAGCCGAAAGCTTAAGGCAGCAGGATTCATAATGAAGAGTAGTTACACAGGTTTTTCTTCTCTGAAACAAGGTCTTACTGTGTCCAGACTTGGATATAGTGGCACAGTCATAGTTGATTGGGATTTTCAAAGTTATGCTTTGAATGAGGAAGATAAGGAAAGAAGGAATGGAGCAAGGAAAGAAGTGAGAGAGTTCCTTGAAAAAAACGGATACAAATTAGATGGAACTAAGTTTCCTTTAATTTACATAGATGTATAAATGAATCACTCAGGGGAATTGACTTGTTGTTGGTTCCCCCTCCCTTATTTTATAAAAGGATAATGAAAATGAAAAAGCGTAAAGTTAGCAATAAAAGGCTGGAAAAAATCATAAGCAACTGTTGTTATTTTACTAATAGATATGGTGATTGGTATCAGATTCACGATGTTGAGAAAGATGGTTTTAATTCTATATATTTAGACACTTGGACTAAGGTTAAAGTATTGTTTAAAGATATTAATTTAGCTCATGATAAATTTTACACAATGAAAAACGCAGATTTAGAAATCCAAATAATTTAATCAGATATATATTTAAAATTTTATTTAAAAAGTCTTGACAAAGTTTATTGTTGTGTTATGATAATAGTGTGAGTTAGATATGCGGTTATCAACTCACACTTACATAAGTCAACCGCAGGGAGATTAGTATTATGGGTTCTTATATGTACAGATTAGCTGGAAAGACCAAAAAAGCCGAAATGAATATTGAGGGTAAACAAGAACTTGTTTACGAATTAAAATACTGGTGGAAGCCAGCTTGTTTTAGTATCAAAGACATATACAAGCCAAAAGATTACAACGCAGTTGTAGCACGAATCCAAAAAGCCTTTACAGATAGGCCTGTTCGGTTTGTTGCATTCTCAGACTACCAAACAGTATATCGTGTCACACACGATGGGTTCATCGATGTGCTTGATTCACAACTGGGAAGTGGTTGCTATCCTATAGTTCCAAATAATGTTATTAGTTTAGAAAAAAGTCTTGACAAAGTCTCTTAATGTGTTATGATACTTGTGTGGGTTAGTTATGCGGTTAACTAACTCACACTTACACAAGTCAACCGCAGGGAGATTAGAATCATGGATAAGAAGACTAAAGAAAAAATTAGGTATCAGTTGCAATGTTTGTTTAACAGTTGCAGAGAAGGTGAGTATGGAATATGGGAACCTAATAAAGAAGGGTTCATTGCGATGGCTGAGTCACTTGAGTCAATAGCCAAACTAATGGAATTACCAACTCTTAAAGAAATGTATAATCCACCATCTGAAGTAGAATAAAAAGTTATTAAAAAGTCTTGACAAAGTCTCTTAGTGTGTTATGATATTTATGTGGGTTAGTTATGCGGTTAACTAACTCACACTTACACAAGTCAACCGCAGGGAGATTAGTAAGATGGATGATAAATTTGAAAAATTGTTGAATGATGTCCAAGAGATCAAAACCTCTTCTGAAGAAATCACACAGCATCTGGATTGTGCTGGAACTTGTGAAACACAAGACGATTTAATTGCAAACTTAAAAGATGCACTTTCTGTAGCCAAAGAAATCGTAAAAGACTTGGAAAAAATACAGAAGAAAAATAAGGGAGAATGAGAAATGGCCAAAAAATCACGGTACAGATATGCGTTCTATTGGGTAGATCACAATAACTACGAAGTAGCTAAGTATGTTGTTGCGATTACAAAAAAAGAAGCTGTTGAAATTTTTAAAGAAAAAATGGAAAATGCTGGCTGGCCTATTCCAAAAGGCCTTGTAGTAAGAAAAACTTTCCTTATTGTTTAATTAGTATGATACTTGTGTGGGTTAGTTATGCGGTTAACTAACTCACACTTACACAAGTAAACCGCAGGGAGATTAGAATCATGGATCGCAGACGATGGACTCACAAGGTTGTCAAAGACAGCAAATATGGATGGATGGATGGCAGATGGTTGCGAACTCCATCATGGACAGGCACTCTTGATGAATGCACAGCTAAAGCCAACAAGATGGCAGACTTGTTTAATTCTAGTGGTGAAGTCTTTATCATTAGAGTTATACCAAGGAAGAAGGGTGAAGCTGTGTTGAAAATACACAGTATAAATAAAGAAGAAATAAAAGTAAAAAAAGCTTGACAAAGTTTTTCTTTGTGTTATAATCTTAGTGTGGGTTGGTTAAGCGGTTATCAACTCACACTTACACAAGTCAACCGCAGGGAGTTTAGAATCATGACAGATAATAACCAGTACAATTGGGAACTGTGTTTCGCAGACGGTGGTAATGGTCACAGTTTGTGGCTTGATAAACTAACTAACAAATATGCGATTAAAGATATGTCAGGAGATTTGCCACACCTGACTGACGATGGTGTTCTTTGGTTGGGTAAGGGATTAAAGTATATCCATACAGATAAAGAAAAAAACGGTTCTGTGTTTATTCATATTTATAACAATAAGCTTTGTGTTCGCTTTAACACATTTATAGTAAGAAATAACACAAAAGCTAATTGCTATTGTGTATTCGATTTTGCAATGCGGGTAGCTGAAAAGCTTAATATGAAACTTGAATTTAGTTTGGAACTAAAGAAACTGGAACCTTTTTTTTCACCAATAGAAAAGGAGTTAAGCAATGAAATTAACTGAAAGACAGCGTGAAATTATAAGGGTCACCCTCAGTTATTGCTTGGCTAACTATGACGAGCTTAATGAGTGTTTATATCCAGAAGAAGATCATGATGAGGTTGAAATAGAATACTCTGAGATTGAAGACATACTTAAGGAGATTAAAAATGATTAAGACTAGAGATAAGTTGCTGGCAGATGTAAAGAAGTTTATTTCAAAATATCCAGATACCTGTGTTTACACAGCGGAAGAGTGGGCAAAGAAAGAAACGCTCGTTCAATTTGGAGAGGTAATCTTTGTTGCAGAAGGACAGCTTTACCATGCTCTCAATGGTCAGGATGGTAAAAAAGAAAAAGATGCAATTGTAAAAATAGCTCGAAAGCATTATTGCTATATTGAGCAAGGGTTTCATTGGAGTTGGCACTTTCGTAGCGTGGGGGAATTGTAAAATGATTGAGATTAAAAATAAAGCAGGACTGGTTATTCATACAGTAGATGCAGAGAACCTTACTGGTGTAAGTTTCAAAGGTGTTCACTTACACGAAGCTGACTTCTCAAGTACGAACTTGGAAGGGGCAGATTTTTCTCATTGCCTTCTTACTGATGCTACCTTCAGCGGGGGTAATTGTGCAAATGCTAATTTCAGTCATGCTAACCTAGAAGGTGTGAACTTCATCTATACAGATTTACGAAATGCTAAATTAGAATTTGTAAATATAAAAGGTGCATATCTTCAAGGAACAAAACTTAATAATGCAAGCCTATGTGGTGCTTGGATTAATGAAAAAACAAAATTCTAGGAGAATGTATGTTAATCAAGTTAAACACCAAGGATGAGCTAAATATGATTGATGCTGCACTCAGGACTTTCATCGACAAGAACAAGGCCTGTGAACCTCAGATTGCAGCAGCAGTTAATTTGTTAAATAAGATTATTTTGTATTTTAAAAACAAATAGTCTTGACAAAGTTTATTAATGTGTTATGATACTTGTGTGGGTTGGTTTGCGGTAACTAACTCACACTTACTAATGTCAACCGCAGGGAGTTTAGAATCATGCCTGAGTTTAAAATGGAATTTGGTTTTGGAAAAAGAAAAACCTTTGTAGTTAAGTTTGATGCTGCAAACTTAAAGGAAGCTTTAGAAATAGGTGAAGAACCACACAATGCAAAATGTAAAAAACTTTTCAAACACCTTGAAGAAGTTTTCGTACAAAATAAATTTAGTGTTGATGAAGGTTGGCACAATTACCAATGCCTTGATATTGAAGAAGTTCAATTCTTCCGAGAGTCAGGCGGTAAGAAGAAGAATACTAAATTAACCAAAGGTGAAACGATTTGTTTGCTGGCAGCATACGACATCATTTCTATTATTGAATGTGCATCCTTCAAAGATTATGATCTTATATTTGCGGTTCTCACAGGGGATGGCTTTACCCAATATAATAAAATGACAAAGGCAGCATTAGCTTCTGAGTTTAAAGAACAATGGAGCAGCATTAAAAACAATACTGAAGTATTAGCTTTAGCTCATGTTCTCAATGGTGAACCCATTGACTTACTTAAACATCAGATTTAAATCACTCAGGGGAATTGACTTGTTGTTGGTTCCCCCTCCCTTACAACATGATACACAATGTAGGTAAATGTTTTTGAATGCCTACAGTATGTAACATTGAATCACTCAGGGGAATTGACTTGTTGTTGGTTCCCCCTCCCTTATCACTATGCTATATCATCAGTCTATATCACTATGCTATATCATCAGTCTATATCACTATGCTATATCATCACAAAGGAAATAAGACATGAGCAATCAAGAATTAAAATTGCCAACCAAGCCAGAAATAACCACTCAAGTTTTTGAATCTAATAAGGTTACAATTCAAACAAAATTCTTTTCACCTACAAACAGTAGGGGAGCAAGAGTTAAAGCGTATTCAAGTAATTTTGAAAATTCCAAGGATTCAGTTATTCTGTCTTGGGATTATGAATTGAACGCATCTGAGAACCATGCCAATGCAGCTAAACAGTTATGTGCCAAAATGGACTGGACTGGTGACCTTCAAATGGGAAGTATTAAATTTGGCTATGTGTTTGTGTTCCTTAATTAATCTCTCGCTTGTATAAGTAAGATACATTTATATGACAAAAGTCTTAATATATATATTAGGACTTCTGTCGCTTAATGGGGTAGCTGTTCATTTGAATCATATGATTGAAAGGTGGTAGATAAAATTTATTATTAAATATTTTATAATAAGTTATTGACATTTTAATATTACTGTGCTAGAATGATAACATAAGATTGAACTGGTGTGTGGTTTCCAATTTAATCTTTTTAATTCTAGTTAAACCGCAGGGAGTATTGAAATGATTAGCAAAGACTTCATAACAGGTGGCAAAGCAACCTTCACCATTGAAAACTCAGCAAGCTTCGCTGAGAAGAACAATCTTAAGCCCCACTACACCTACAAGGTGGTTAAGAAAGCAGCAAACAATAATTATCCTGAGACTTGGTTCGTGTCTCTGATGACTGGTTCAGATAACGAAACAAGCTTCTCTTACTTAGGTATACTTGATGCCAAACAAGGAAACCTAATTATAACGAAGAAAAGCCACCTTACAGAAGACTCCTTGGTAGTTAAGATTCTCAAGAGAACCTTAACTAAGTTGTGGGCAGATCAAGCCCAAGACATAATCGCAGCAGGGTTTGAAGTTCATCATTGTGGTAAGTGTGGAAGGTGTGGAAGGAAGTTGACTGTACCTGAGTCAGTCTTAACAGGATTCGGACCAGAGTGCGGGGGAAGGATTTAATCTATAGCTCTTACTTATACAAACAAGGAAAAGATTCAAAGTCTTTTCCTTGTTCTATTATATAACATATCATTACACCATATCATCAGTCTATATCACTACACTATATCATCAATCTATATCACTACGCTATATCATCACCCTATATCACTATCCTATATCATCACACTAAAACATTTAATATATTTTTAATTAAAGACTAAAAATATATTTAATATAAAAGACATATAATATCTTTTTAATCATAATTACTCAAGCGTACTTTAAAATTAGTTACTCAAGCGTACTTTAAAGCCCTCCTTCGGAGGAACAAACCTTCTAAAGTACACCTGAGTAACTATTTCAGAAAAAAGTATAAATTAGTCTTTACAAGTTTAAAACAATATGTTCTAAATCATATGTGAGTTGGTTTGCGGTAACTAACTCACACTTACATAAGTCAACCGCAGGGAGATCGAAAGATGAAAGTTCAAGAAGTTTTAGATTTGATTAAGGCTGATAGCAATGTTTCTAATTTGTTTTGGGAACTTAAGATCACCCAAAATGATGTTGTGGTCGGGTATGGGTACAACAGCATTCATAACAAGAATCTTAATTATACAAGTATGAACTTGAAAGAGTTAAGAGTTCTCTGGATGAAAAAACAAAAGATTGCAATCGAGTTCAATGGGAATTTCGATTACAAGAAACCTTTTGACATCCAGCATGAAGAGATTGAACCATCATGTTCAATTATTAAATTTCCTAAGTTTAATGTTTTAAAGTTTGACAAAGTTTCTTAATGTGATATGATATTTGTGTGGGCTAGTGTTGCGGTAACTAGCCTACACTTACACAAGTAAACCGCAGGGAGATTAGAATCATGGCTAAGTTTAAAGTTCGTTTTGATTTTAGAAAAGGCTCTGAGACAATTGTGATTAATGCAAAAGATTTTGATGATGCTAGTTCAAAGGTTAAAGAAAAAAGCAATATGTCGTTGGAAACAATTGAAATGATTGAACAAATTTTCATAGAAAACAAGCAAAACCTAGCTGATGGTTGGAAGACCTACAGGGCAGTAACCATACTCCCTACCATATCAGCAGAGCCAAGTATGCTCAATGTAAGAACGGAAGAACAAGTTGACCCAAAAAGAATTGAAGGTATTGCAAATGTTAGTATTGAATATTTCAATGGTTACATCGATGGTAAAAACAACCTGACCATTAAGATTGATCAGGAAAAGATCAAGATAAGCTATGATGATGATGAATGCAATAGTTTCACTATTGCAGAGTTCCCAATAATAGACTTGTTGAAGGATAATGTTCAAATTAAATGTGTTTAACAAAATTAAACACAAACTAAACCAAGGCTAACCACCTTGGTTTTTTTTATACCTATTAAAGACTAAAAAGGTATTTAATATAAAAGACATAGCGTATATTTTTAATCATAATTACTCAAGCGTACTTTAAAATTAGTTACTCAAGCGTACTTTAAAGACCTCCTTCGGAGGGGCAAGCTTTCTAAAGTACACCTGAGTAACTATTTTGGAAAAAAGTATTAAATTAGTTTGACAAAGTTTAAATTATCATGTATGGTTAAATAAGCTGGCCAACATTGCGTTCAAGTTGACCAGCTTTACTAATAACAAGAACGCAGGGAGATCGAAAGATGAGTGCTATCGAAAATTTCAAAAATTTGTTTTCCAAAATGGAGTTTGTCGCAATCGATTCTTGGATTGCCCAAGATGAAGATGGTTTTAGTATTGGTAAAAAAAGTGATCGGGAGCCAAGGGCAGTAAGTATTGAAGATTTGTTGAAATTGTTTGCACCTAGCAGTCATCATGATGATTGGACACTTGAAGGGTTCCTTGCTGATATAAAGGATTTTACCTCGCTTCAAAATGCTTACAATGAGTGTACAGACAATGGAGAAGGGTGGTCAAGATTATATGAAAAAAATGCTTATATGCAAGAAAAGAGTGAAAAAGAAAGAATTGCACTTGAAAGTGCTGCTGCTGCTTTCGCAGCGAAATACAAGACTGGTGGTGTAAACTTAAATTTTCTTCAAAAAATTGAAGAAAAACTTCGCTGGTATGGTTACGAAGCGGAAACTTGGAACTCAGGTGAGTGCAGGGCAGAACGATATGCCAGAAGCACACCAGAAAGTTACAGTTCAGACAACGATTATGTTTCTAGTAAGCGGGAAGCCAAGGAAAGAAACCTTAATAATATTCTATCATGGGTGCAAAATAACTTGCCCCTTCTTTGGGCTAAACACGAAGAAATCAAGAACACATTTTACACCCCTCAATCATAATAATTAAAAAAAAAGCCAAGGCTAACCACCTTGGTTTTTTTTATGCTTATTAAAGATTAAAAAGGTATTTAATATAGTAAAATTTTTTTGATCATAGTTACTCAAGTGTACTTTAAGACCAACCTATTAAAAGACCATCCTAAAGTACGCTTGAGTAAGTATTAATAAAAGACTAAAAAGGTATTTAATATAAAAGACATACAATGTATTTAATATAAAAGACATACAATGTATTTAATATAAAAGACATACAATGTATTTAATATAAAAGATATACAATGTATTTAATATAAAAGACATAAAGTATCTTTTATTTATATTTGATCATAGTTACTCAAGCGTACTTTAAGACCTGGGGCAAGAGGAACAAGTTTTTTAAAGTACACCTGAGTAACTAATTTTGGAATTTTTTAAATATTTTTCTTGACAAATAAAAATAATATAAGCTTGCAAATTACTTTTAAAAAATCTTCTTTTTATTTCTATAAATAAGCTTGACTTATTCATGTAAGTGTGATAAAACTTATTTAGGTAAGTGGTGTTGATTTTTTGCGTGAGTTTTCCAGAACCCACTTACCTTTTAAAACTACTGGAAAAAACTAGCAAGGGATTACGAATATGAGTACTGCAATCACCACCACCCCCGCAACCATCAACACCAATGCAGCACGAAGGATTGCTGCCTACACTAAGGGAAAACCCCTAGAAACGGTGCTTGAAGCTTACAACGCTCGTAAGAGCAATTACGCTGATATCACCACAAAGGTTGATGCAACTAATTCCAGGATTGTTCCATCTGTACACCCGATCAATGGGAAGTTTACTTTCTTGGATCGGGAAAAAGGTCTTCATTATCGACCTACCCGCCATGCCTACAGCCAGTTAAGCCAAAAGTTTAAAATCGGGATTTCTACCATTCTTAAGCTTGAAGCTTCAGAATCACCTGAGTATCACGCTTGTTTGCAAAATTTAATCAAGATTCATTTTGAATCTGAAGCGGAAAACAAAAACTTCCTTTTTAGATTGAATGATTCTGATAATTCTTGCAGGGCACTTTTGAGCGACAAATATGCTATTGTCAATAATTCCTGGATGCTGGATCAGATCCAGCGTTATTTGCCAGAAGATGCTAAAAGCCATGTTGTAACGGATTTGAGTACCGAAGACTATCTTAGCTTTTCGGTGTTTATTCCCTCCAGCGAAGCTATCATGGATGACAGTAACTACGGTGGACTTATCAAGTTCACGAACAGCGAAATCGGAACCCATAGGCTAACGCTGGAAGCGGGTATTCTTAGGTTGGTGTGTACTAATGGCATGATCGGGGTGCGGGGTCAAGCGGGGTTGAATGTGGTGCATAGGGGCACTATTGATTTGAGACACATTCAGTCTCTTATTCAAAGTGGTATACAAGACCACATGGCAGCAATGCCCCGCATGATCGAGGGATTCCAAAGAACCAAGCATTTCACGCTTGGAAACGATGGTTCCACAATGACCCCTTTGTTCGCTTCAGTTGCACAAGCTTACAAGCTTACGCAACTCGAAATCGAAGCCACGCATACTGGTTGGGGGATTGAACGCAGCGAAACCCCTCAGTATGCTCGAACCTTGTTCGGTATTGCGAACAGCATTACAAGGGGTTCCCAAAGGCTTCCTGAGATTTCCAATACCAAGATGAATGAGATTGGCGGGGAACTTGGCCAGTTCAGCCATGATGAATGGATCGGTCTTCGCAACAAGGCCAATGCCCTTCAGGTCAAGGATTGCGAAAGCATCCTCGGCAGGGATCTTATCTTTGCATAAAGTTCAGGCTAGGTAAAACAAAAGACAAGGCAGGGTGAAATATCCCTGCCTTTTCTTTTTGTCCTATACCATACAAAGACAGTATCAATATATCTATATCATCAATCTATATCACTATGCTATATCATCAATGCAAATTAAAATTAGTTACTCAGGTGTACTTTAAAAAAACCTCACCGAAAAAAATTGTACTAAAGTACGCTTGAGTAACTATACTATAAACATTTAATATATTAATACCACCAATATATTAATATAAGAATACATTTATGTATAAATATATTAAAGAGTAGTTTAGTCTTAATATACTTTGAATAGTTACTCAAGCGTACTTTAAGAACCTCCGAAGGAGGAACAACTTTTCTAAAGTACACCTGAGTAACTATTTTTAAAATAAAGTTAATATTGTTTGGTTGGTTGCCGATATTAAATGTGTAAGGGTTGCTACTGTTGCTAACCCTGTTTGAAAACACCAAGGGAGTCGAGTTATGTTTGCTATTTTAGAACATGGTTACTTGTTTTCGGAATACTACCAAATGTGGATTATCTTCCAGTTGTTCGGGGATCGAATACTTTTTTAATCCTATCCCTTATCATTATCCCTTATCATCATAGCCCTTAGTTGTATAGCTAAGGGCTATTTGCTTTACCAGATAGCCCACCTAGATTTGCGTTTTTAAGACTTTGTTTGCTTAAGTGAGTCTTAGATCAACTTTGTGAAACAATGCGTTAAAACGCAAATAATAAAAGATTAATCTTTTTATAAAATTTGTTACTTTGTTCTTGACAATTTTTTAATTATGCCATATGTTTAATTGTGCTGGCCAACATTGCGTTCAAGTTGACCAGCTTTACAAACTAACCAGAACGCAGGGAGTTTAGAATCATGGGAACAAGACTTTATCCAATGGCAAAAGAAAACAAAATTATCGAAATACTTGCTGGTGTTCCAGCGGGTAGTGTGGAAGCAATGGAATTGTTTAAAAAGGAACTTATCGTGAAGTTCCCTGATACCAATCAGATCGTAGATCAAATAAAAGACCCAAAATACTTAAGATGGTCTGCTTTAAACGATCACCCTGTTTTCGGGGTGATAGACAATTTTCTTTCGGAGGGTTGGGGCAAATTTGGTTGGGGATTGGTAACCAAATTTGGACATGAGGAATTTAGCGGGATTGCAACCAATGCGGAAGAAGTAAAAGCACTCTTGATAAGTGCTGGAAAGTTCGACATTGCAACCAATCCAGAACAAGTAAATATGCTTGTTGAAAGTGGTGGAGTGTGGTGGGGTTAATAGTTTAGTATCTCAACAAGCCAAGGCTAACCACCTTGGTTTTTTTTTATACCTATTAAAGACATATAAGGTATTTAATATTAAAGACATACAATGTATTTAATATAGAAGACATTCCATATCTTCAAAGTTACTCAAGTGTACTTTTAAATTAGTTACTCAAGCGTACTTTAAAGACCTCCTTCGGAGGGGCAAGCTTTCCAAAGTACACCTGAGTAACTTTATTGGAAAAAAGTATTAAATGTTCTTGACTTATACAAGTAAGGTGCTATGATTACCAATAGCTGGTGTGTAAGGTGTTCATGCTATCCAGCTTTACTAAAAACCCGAACACAGGGAGTCGAGTTATGATGATCTATGGTAACAAGGGAAATGTGATAGACAACAAATGCCATCTTTCGGGGCCACATGGATTATTGTGCGGGGGCAGCACCCTTGCAACAAACCATGCTAGGCTCGAAGGAGTTAAGGTGGTTGGTTGTCCTAAGTGCCTGGAGATGATGAAAATTAAGGGGATCGAACAACCCAAGTAAAAAAACAACAAAAGGAACCAAGGCTTACCACCTTGGTTTTTTTTTAGCATATTAAAGACTAAAAAGGTATTAAATATAAAAGACATAACATATCTTTTAATTGCAATTGACAAAGTTACTCAGGTGTACTTTAAAGACTTCCTTCGGAAGCATAAGCGTTCCAAAGTATACTTGAGTAACTTTATTGAAAGAAAGTATTAAATGTTCTTGACTTATACAAGTACGATGCTATAATTACTAATAGCTGGTGTGTAAGGTGTTCATACTATCCAGCCTTACTGAAAACCCGAACACAGGGAGTGTATCATGAAGAAGTTTTTTGCTGGTGTGGTTGCTGGTATGGTTGCTGTTCGCAATGTTGCTGTAGCTGTTGTCAACCTACCCAACACCCTTGAGAAGCTTGGAAGGGCTGAGGCTGAGGTAGCTTCGCTTGCTGCTGCTCTTCAACTTCAGGTTGAAGAGGTTGATGGTATGAAGTTTGAACTGTCTAACAAGGCGGGAGCCTTGGAGATAGCAGAAAATATAAACCTGAAAGACTTGTCGAGACACATAAGCCGTTCAGGTATTGTTGAGGCTATGGATATCACAGCTGCGGAAGTTGCAGAAGAGATGGACATGACTGACAAGATCGACATGGATGAAGTTGCTTCCAAGGTTGCAGAGAACATAGACCTTGAAGACATGGCCTCATCTGTGTATGACAAGATCGACATGGATGAACTAGCCGATAAGGTCTTGAACATCCTGATTACTTCTTACTCAGAGAGCAGGAGGTAACAGCAAGTAGCAACAGAAGAAACCAAGGCTGGCCACCTTGGTTTTTTTTGTAGTCTATTAAAGACAAAGATAGTATTAAAATATTAATAATAAAAAATTACAAAATTAAAAATTAATAAATTAAAAATAAAAAACATTTGAGATATGGTTTGTAGCATATACCCATTTGCTATAGTGACTCCTTTGTTTGAAGGTGTTCTTACTTTTTTCCACTAGGTTTTGCATAAGTTGGTTATGTTATACTAAGTATTACAAAGTTAAACTAAGTTATATTAAGGTATGGGGGTAAAAATCTTTTTAAAAAAGTATGGATAGGTTTTAAAAAATTGCGGGGGTTATAATTTTTTTCAGAGAGAGGGTTTTTGAATTAAGGGTTATAGCCCCATTCATGAATTGAATCGCCATTGGTAAAGAGTGTTTTAGCTGGAACAGTTTTGGTTAAAATTCTGTATTTGCCAAGTAAGCTAGATTCTCCGTGTTCAACTGCATACTCTTTATTTATTGTAACCCAATCACCAGAGTTTATTTGTATTTTATCTTTTTCAACAAGAGGTTGGGAGTTTATTTTTTCTAATTCTTTATTAAGAATTTCATAGTATTTAGAAGGATTAAAATAAGAGATAGCGGAGCCAAGATAATCTATAGCAGCAGGAGGTATTTTTCCTGTTTTCTGAATATACTTTTTTTGTTTTTCCAGATCATTTATTTTTTCTTGGCTAGAAAGTACTTTTGGCATAGCTCTATAAATTTTAACTTGCATATTTGGTTTATTACGAGCAGATTGAATGATACTAATGGTATAGTTATCTATACTAGGATTGCCATGTCCATAATATCTTGCACCATTTGGGCTATAGATATCATCTGGATAAGTATTAGTTAAATCATGAAGTGGAGAGTTTTCATTGCTTGGAGCTTGATGTGTTCCTCTGTAGTCTTCAGATTCAAGCCAAGTTTTAAAGTTCATGGTGTATTTATAGGTTAAATAAAGAAAATGTTCCGTTTTTTATTTATTAGGTTTTTTTGGAAAAGAAATACAGATCAGCTAAGTAATTTAGTTTATTTTCTTCGATATCTTTTGTTACAAAGTTTTTATAAATTTCATTTAAGTACCAATTGTACAATTTTGTGTTATATTTCTTAACATTTGTTAAGTCATCGCTATCAATTCTAAGCTGTCCTTTTTTAGATGAAAGAATAAATTTCTTTTTTTCTATTGGGTTGTTTAAAAATTCAACTATTGCATTTTTATTTTTTTCAAAAGCTTCTTTAGTTTTGATAGTTTTTACAATGTCATAAGGATAAGAAAAATAACTTGGGTTTAAATTTCCACTTAAAAATGCATTTACAAAGTTTGATTGTATTTTGTCTAAAACAGAAATAAGATTAGTTTGAAATTCTATTGGTCTTTTTTCGTGATCTATGCGTTTGTTTGTTTTTAAATTATCACCATAAAAATCAACATCTTGTTGTTTCATCAGATATTTTGTTAATCTTTTTGGCCCGCTACCACCATGTGTTTTAATTGGAATAATATCCATGTTATCTGGTATTGTTTTATTGTTTTTAAGGTATTCATTGATATCAAGTAAATGTTGTAAAAAATGAGTAAATTCATGTTCTACAAGTCCATACATTGCAGGATTAACAATTCCAGAATAATAAAAATTTTTAAACAAATCATATTTTAGTTCTATAAATCCTGTTACTTCATATGTTTGGTCATCGTGTATTGCAATATCTGCTTTTTCTCCAATATAATGTCCAACAGTATTATCTTTAAAACCTTTATAATTTACTTTTAATTTTGGGTTAAGATGTTTTAAAAATTCATATTTTGTATTTGAGAAATCTAAGCTATATTTTTTGGCTTTTCTTTGTGGTTTTTCAATATTATTTTTCAAGTAATTGAAATAATCAGTAATAATTGGTTCAAATACTTTAAATGGAACTTGAATTGCACCTTCTTTTATTAGCCAAGTTTTAAAGTTCATACTTTATTTATGCGGTAGGAGGTCGAAAAGCTGGGTTGTACCTAGATTGTTTTAGTTTTCGTGCATCATCAGAAGCATCTCTTGGATTTTTTGGCAAACTAAAATCGTTGAATTCTTCATCAGTACCAGAGAATATAACATTGTAACCTTTAAGTTCTATGTTTGTCTTATCAAAGTAATAATTAGCAATATTATAACTAGTTCCTTTTGTTATAGCATCATATCTAGAAACTTGTGGATCAAGAGGGGATTTTTCAGTCTTAGATTGTTCGATATTTCTTTTTTGTTTTTGGTTTAATTCATAAACAACTGTTTTAAGTCCTCTTTCAAATAAAGGAAAGAGTCTTTTGAAAACACTAACATTTCCCTTCATGCCTTGTGCTAAAAATTCAAAAATAGGTTCAAAACTAACATCTCTTGTAATTCTCATATTTTTAAGATCTGTTTGTGCAAATTGAAGTTGGTTATCAAGTATCCTTCCAGCAGCAGCAAGCATGCTTTTGCCAATGCTTACTATCATTTCATTTTCTTTATGTTTGTTTTTTCCAAAAAATTGTTTCTCACCCATATCAACTTTTTTATTATTATTATTTAGATGTTGTTTCATTTCTTCTGTAAATGAGATATCAACACCTTCGGTGCTTCTAGAAACATTAAATATGCTTTTGCCTTTTATATCTTTTTCATAACCACCATCTCCTATTTTTGATCCTAAGTTAACATTTTTTTTATCATATACTTGAAAATCATCATGTTTCGCTATTCCTGCATGGGGATTCGCTGGTCGTGCATCGGGATGTGGAAAAGCACTATTTCCTGCTGTGGGGTTATTATTTAAAGAAGTGGCAACGCTTGGCATGTTTTCACCTTGGCCGAACACATATTGTCCAACTTCGTTTAGGTCTTTATTTTCTACAAATTGTTTAAAGCTATATTTCATAATATTTCCTGTTTTAAATTAATAAGTTATATATGTGTTAGGAGGGCGAAAATATTCCGTTTTTTTATTCTATAATTTCAATATTAGATGTTAGCATTTCAAGCATTTTCTTTTTCCAAGAAACAGGTTCACTATTTTTTTTTCTTTTAACACCAATTTTGGTACATGCTGACAAAGTTGGTCTACATGCTGGATATTTTCTTTCAGCACCTTTGCCAGCTTTTTTACGGCCACAAGAAACGAGGTTTCCTTTTTTACTAGCTTTGCAGTCTATCCATCCTTTTCCATTATTTCTATCGAACCATCCTCGCAAGCCTTTTTCTTTTTCTGCTTTAAAGATATCTTCATTTAAATCAGTAGTTTCATTTTTTCTAGAGTTTCCCCAATTTTTAGAACCTTTTTTTCTACAAGTTCCTAGTGCCCCGCTTGCATAGGCCGAGGGAAAGACATCATATCTGCTTTTAACTTTATAATAGCAAGCATCTTTTTTTTCGAGGAAGACACTCCATTTTTTGAATTGAAAATTGTATTTACAAATTGATCCTTCATTCAAATAATCTTTATTATTCAAAGGCGAAACATTTTCGTTTTCTTTATTTTCTTTTAAGTATTCAATAAATGTTTTCATAATATTGTATTTAGTACTAAGAGGTCGAAAGAGTTCCGCTTTTTACATTTGTTTTTTATTAAGAAAACTTCCTTTAAGAAACTCAAAAGTATTTTGCCAATGTTCATCGGGTATGTTTATAGGCCAATTGTTTCTCTTAAATAAAGCTTTAAGATCTTCTGCACTATTGATATTAAGGTTTTCTATTTTTTTAATTGATTCAGTTGGAATTGAATCCAATATTAAGTCTATAACAACATGCTTATTTTCTGGCATATTGAATAAGTTATTTTCTTTTAAGTATTCATTAAATGTTTTCATAATAGTGTATTTATGTACTAGGAGGGCGAAAATGTTCCGTTTTTCAGATAAAATATTTTATTCATTTTTAATTATTGAATTGAAAATAAATATTAATAATGAAAGATAAAATACTTTTTATAAGTGATGAAGTTTATCCTGATTACATGAGTGATACAATGTTTCATGGAGGTAGAAGTGTTCTTGGAGAAAGTTTCATTGATTCAAAAAGAATTAATTTCATGTATGACGATTATTGTGGTTATCGTAATTTATATGGAAGAGGATTTACTTTATATGGCAAATTAGATAGCAAATTAGAAATTGATCGAGAAGATATAGAAGATAAAATAAAAAATAAATATTTTAAAGCAATTATGTATGGGTCTTGTAGAAGGAAGCTTGAATACTTAGAGTTGGTTAGAAAAAGTTACAACAAGAATGAAATTATATTTATAGATGGAGAAGATCATCAAGGAATTGATTTTACATTAGCCAATTATGGAAATTATTTCAAAAGAGAGTTATTACACAATACTAAAAATATTATTCCAATTCAATTTGCTATACCAAAAGAAAATATAATTAAACACAAGCCAACAAAGACTAATGATTTTGGAACTGTGATACCTTATAAAAAAGAAACTTATATTTTCCATGATGAAAAAAGTTATTTTGAAGATTATCAAAAATCTTATTATGGAATAACTTGTAAGAAACAAGGATGGGATTGTTTAAGACATTATGAAATCATGATGAACCATTGTTTTCCTTTGTTTAAAGATATAAAAGATTGTCCAAAGATGACTATGGTTAAATTTCCCAAGAAAAAGATAATAAAAGCTATGCACGATTTAGATTTAAATAAATTTGATTATTACGATGAATTTATGGAAGAGTTAATGGAAATTGTGGCAAACAAATTAACAACAGAAAAAATGATGACATATGTTTTGAATTGTATTAAGTACTAGGAGGTCGAAATAGTTCCGCTTTTCAATAATATTTATTAGATACCAAGTAAATAAGTTACAAGTATAATTTCTTTAATATTGGTGAAAAATGGAAACAAGGGGAATGCTTAAGGTGTTTGGTGCTCCATTCAACATAAATAATTCAAGTTGTTCAAATACAAAGCCAAAATTATTTGATTGGACAGAAGAAGATTGTGACATAGAAGTATTCATTGATCATTCCATGATGGAAGAGTTATCAAAGTGTAAAAATAAATCAACATTAAGGGTTGGATGGTTATGTGAATCCACAATGATTAACAATAATTTATACGAGCACATAAAGAGCAATTACAAACATATTTTTTCTTTTTTAGACTGCATATTTACATCAGACGAGTATTTATTATCATTAGATTTAAGGTTTAAGTTTTGTTATTCTTGTAGCAACATGCTTTCAACAATGTGTGATGATTATCTATATGAAGAATGTAAAAAGTTATACAAGAGTAAAAATGGTTTAATGTTTAGGTTAGGTGAATTTCAAATTAAGTTTGAATTTTGAACAATAAATTTACAATAATGTTTTATGTAATTTTACATCTTCGGAATAATAGGACTTAACTCTTTCAATTATATCTTCTGATAGTTTTGGTTTTTCAAACTTTCCTTCATTAACTTTTTCCATTGGCCAATTTAATTCTGCATCTTTGCATAATTTTTCTAATTCATCAGGAAACAAATAAAGTTTAGTAATTGGTTTTATCAAACAAGATTGTGTAAGAAAATGAGTGTTCTTTCTTAAATTTATACTTATTTTTTCCAATACAACATTTTCATCGTTCTCAAGTGCTTTAATTGCTTTTTCAGGAGCTATTTCAAGATAAGCTACTGTAGAAGCAAATCTAACTATTGGATCACGAATAGCTAATAAAACAACTGTATCTGGATCTTTTGAGTAAGGACAAATGTTTTGCCAAAAAGCTATTGAATCTAATTTTTCGTTTTTTAACATTTTTTGAAAAGGTTCTGGCAAACTATCTTTAAAACTTTGTGGAAATCTTGACCAAGTTTTCTCATGATCATCTAAAGTTTTTTTTAATTCTTCTGGATAATATTGTTTTACAATAGCACAGGCCAAAGAGGATGAGCCAACTTTTGCGTTAAATGCAATGTGACATGTAGGTAATTTAAAATATCTCATAAAATATATTAGTCATTTCATGAGATATTTTTAAAATTATACTACTGGAGCAACAGTTGTTACTTCTGGTGCAACTGTTGTGGTTGTTGTTGGCATTGTACCAATTATTTCCACTTCTGCTTTAGGATTAGCTTCTTTGTATTTTTCAATACAACGATCTAAACCGCCAGCATCTTCAATTATTGCATGATTCCAAATACTAATAACAATGTCATCTTTATTAGTAACTACTACTCTTGTTTCTTCAATTTTAACTTTAATCTTCATTTTGGACTCCTTTTAACATGATGTTTGCCATTTATTTCTGTTATTTCACAACCAAATTTTTTGTACCATTTTAATAATTTTTCTTGGTTCATTCCCAAAAAAAACTTATCTGTTTTTGTAACAGAAGGCCCAACTAATGTTGGATAAGCTATTCCTAACATTGTAATTTTATATTTATCAGCTAAATTACATAAAAACTTGCAAGTTCTATTTGCCTCAAAAGGATTGAATGAAATTATTTTTATTAATTTAAAAGTACTTTCATCAACCATTTTGCATCTTAGAAGAGTTTCCCCATGTTTCAAGTGATGTCCACATGGGGATGTATTTTTATTTAACTCTTGCCAAAAAGAATTATCAATAGGTGTAATAATATTCACCTATAATGAAATTAATTATCATAGTCGCCATCAACAAATTTACCGTTTGCATCTTTGATAACTAAGAAATCAACATCTCTTTTTTTGTTTCCTGAGATGGTAAAACTAGTTACAAGACCATCACCATTTACATTTTTATAACGACCCCAAGCTTTGCCAGCGGTAACAATAGTTAATTTTTCTGGAACATCCCAAACATATTCAGGAAGTTCAACATTAGCTTCTCCATTACTACCTTCTTCAATATAAACAGTTCCACTATAAACAACATGTGGATCTAAAATAGAAACATATTGTGTTCTATTGTTTAACGGCCCTTTATTAGGCTCTCCTGCACCATTGCCAACACCTGTAACACTTGAAGCACCCATAATATTCTCCTTTGTGAAAACACTAAGACATAATTTATATATTATTTTTTTGATTTATTATTTAATCAAACATACAAATTCTTCATGTTTATAAGATGGGAAACTTTCAACATATTTTATGTTAACTTTAATTGAACTATCTAATTTATCTTGAACTAATTTAATTAATTCAATTTCTCTATCGTTTAAAGGATTAGCTATTATATGTAATTCTAATTCATCTAATGATACTTGTATTGCTTTATATCTTTTAATACCAAATTTATCAAATTCTAAACTTCCAATCAAAGGCCATTTTTTATCACCGTTTGGCAATACAAACATATTCCTTGTTCTGCCTTGTATTTTTTTTATAGTTTGCAATGATCTACCGCAATTACAAGTACCTAATTCAATATGATCTCCATGTTTATATCTTCTTATATATTTGTTTGAAAGAGTTGATATTATTAATCCTCCATCTGTGTCAACTTCAACGATTTGATTTTCCATTACATGATATACACTTTTATTATCTGGACAAGTAAGTGCTATTGTTCCACATTCTTCACTTGAATAATTCGTACCACCTTTTTCACCAGTTCCTTTGCTATCTATAAAATTACTAATTTTAGATAAATCTAATTGCTTTAATATAGAAGGCAAACAACTAATGTAATGTGGGTTCTTTTCTTCTAACCACTTCTGCATTACTGAAATTGGTTGATAATTCATGCAATATACATTACCTTGATTTTTTGCTTGAAGCCCCCAAGAATTCATATCACAAATATTAATGTTAGGTTTAATTACTGCCATGTTTTTAGAGACATCCCATTTTCTCCAAATAATCTCTCTTAGATTACTAGCAGCAAACCACACATGATCATAATATGACTTTTCAACTGAAACTGGTTCGCCTGTTGATCCAGAACTTTTACATGTGTAATATCCTTTTTCCATTTTTAAATTTTGTAAATCTGATCTTGTCATAATTTTAAAATCTTTAATAAAATTAAAATCTGGTTTAAAATTCCATTGTGACTTTTCTAAATTATTTATTAATTTTAAACTATCTGCGTTCATGTTAAGAAAAATTCCAAATATAAAAAGAATACTTGTCAAATTTGATTGTATTTGTAGGTTTTATATTAAAATCATTTTCGGTTGGGAAGAAATTAGCTATCTTCATTTCTGGTAGCTTATCATTAAATGATCTTGCTACAAATACTTTACTGTGAGTAGCACACATTAATAATAAATTATCAGTTAGCTCTTTAGTAAAATTTAAAACTCCATCTCCTATAATATTCGTGTAAGATTTTTTATTTGTTGTCCATTCTTGTACTATAACATTTGATCCTTCATACCAAGGATCTATATCCATTTGACAATCACTTAAATTTATTAACTTATGTGTACATCCTAAAAGTAATACACTTCCTTTTAATAAATTATTTTTGTAAATTTTTACATCTTCTTCATTAGGTGATAAAGGATGAATTAATTCATTCATCCAATAATTTTTATTAATTTCCATGTGTTTTATATAAGCGTGAAAACAAAAAAACTCTTCTTCAAATTAATGAAAAAGAGTTTTTAGTTTAATAGTTTATTTATAATTAAACAATTGCAGATGTGTTAACACTCTTCCATGCTCCACCAACATAGACTTCTATGTTGCTTGTCGCTGTGTTGTAACAGAACATGCCGTTAGTTGGAGTGCCAGCAGCAGCATCTCTTTCAGTATTATTTGCATATAATGGCATTCTAGTCATACTTTGAATATAAATATGACCATTTCTACCAGCACCAGAATTAGTGCCACAAGTAAGAAACATATCTCCAGCACGATCTGTGCCAACGCTATTACCAGTAGTCAAACTCAAGTCACCCCCACGACCATTAACAGTACCATTACCTGAGTTAATAGTAATATCTCCACCAGCTACATTTTTAGTAGAAGCCGAATTGCCAGCAGCAATAATTACATTTCCAGCAGAAGTGCCATCACCATAAACAGTACCAGCAAATACTGAAAAATCTCCAGCACTTTGCGAGGAATTACCATTGTAACTGCCAGCTTCAATTCTAAAATCGCCACCATTACCAGTTCCTGAACCGTCACCAGCATACATGGAAAAATCGCCACCTTGACCACCGCCATTAGCTGCTTCACCAGCTGCCATGTAGATTTCGCCACCATTGCCAAAATTTCCGCTGTCATAACTTCCTGGCCCACCATAAATATAAACACCACCACCATCAACCTCATCATCAGCACCATAACCACCTTCAATGATTACCTGTCCGCTATAAGATGAAGTTGGGCCACCTTCACCACCAGCGATAAATACTTCACCACCTTCGCCAGATCCATTACCATAGCCACCAACAATAGCAATATCACCACCATCGTTATCGCCAGTTGAATTACCAGTTCCACCAAACAAATTCAAGTCTTGTGCATTATCACTTGGCTCTCCATCACTTGGCCCTGCTGTAATAGTTAAAGTATTAGTATTGCTACCAACAATATCTACTATACCAGTAAAGCCTGAAGAAACAAGATTTTCTGATCTTACAACATCATTTAAAATTTTTGGATAAATATTTGTTACTGAACCTTGACCTACTCCTTCTGAACTTGTTGCACCCATAGTAGTCTCCTTTTGTAAAAACACTTAGATATAGTGTATATATTTTTACAAGTAAAAATTTTATTATTTTCTTCAATAATTCATAATACACTTATTCAAGTGTTAGCCCCATCAACATATACCATCTAAATCTAATTGATCAAGAATTAAATTATGGTGCTGCGGTAGGTTCAACTGTTGTAGTAGTTGTTGTCGTAGGTTCAACTGTGGTTGTCGTAGGTTCAACTGTGGTTGTCGTAGGTTCAACTGTAGTTGTCGTAGGTTCAACTGTGGTTGTCGTAGGTTCAACTGTGGTTGTCGTAGGTTCAACTGTGGTTGTCGTAGGTGCAACTGTAGTTGTAGTAGGTGCAACTGTTGTAGTCGTAGGAGAAACTGTGGTTGTCGTAGGTGCAACTGTTGTAGTCGTAGGAGAAACTGTGGTTGTCGTAGGTGCAGCTGTTGTAGTCGTTGTTGTTGTTGTAGTCAATTCAACAACTCCTGTAATACTTGCTAAAGTTTGTATTTGATTATCAAAAGCATCACCATCTTTTAAATTTCCTACAACTTTTTGACTATTTCTATTTTTAACAATTATGCTATTCATAGTTCTTTGTTTAGAAACACCGTTAAAAATAGAAGTATCTAAAGAACCTTCAGTATCTATATTAATTTCATCTGGAGTCAATTGAACTGTGTAATTTACTACTTCTACTCCTGCTGCGTATTCTAAGGCATTAGCCATTATTATTGCCCCATCAGTAGTGGGATTCCAAAAATCACCTCTAACATCTGAAGAAGGCGGGTAAAAATTTAAAGCAACACACTTACCAGCTATTGGATCACCATTATCTTTATTTGATTTTTCGGCAATAAGAGGTGACCCATTACTCCAATTAGCAATTATTGTAGTATATAGGGAAAGACTTCCTGATCCATAATAACTACTAGAACCACCATCAAATGTAGTAACTCCGACCATGATAGGATGATTGGGTAGCAATACGGTTCCAAGATATAATTGAATACCATTTTCCTGTCCATCTGGATCAATAACATAGTATCCTTCATCATACCATCTTCCTTGCAAATAGCCCAATTCCCCTGCTGTTTCAAAAACCGAAGTGACTACTCCTCTTCCAGTATCAATGTAATCAGAAATTATATTTCCTAATGCAACACCGTTATCGTATGATTCATCGTTATATACCAATAAAGAGTCATAGTTCAACAAAGTTGAAAGAGTTGGTGTAGAATTTAAAACATCAACAATATCAATTAATTGAAATTTATTAGTTGCCATTAATTTAGTTTGAATATCTTCAAGCCAAGTTGGTTCGTCTATTGCTCCGAGTATTGCTATGTTCATAATTATTTCCTTGTTGTTGTAATTGATTGGGGAAAATCATTTACTTTTTATAGTTCACATAGGTATTTATAAAATAATTTATTTTATTTATCGTAAAAAATATCATATCCAGATAGTTGCAAAAAAGTATCTTCTTTTTTACAATCATTAGCAACTTCGTTTTGAACTTTTATTAATTTTTTTACTGGTTGCCCCCAATATTTTACTGTCTTAGATATTTCTTTTATTTTACATATTGAAGGCCAAGGGTTTGGAGAGTCAATGAATTTTTCATTGCATTCTTTGATTAGTAAATCAATTTTACTTTTAAAAGTTTCATATTTTGCAACAACAATATTATTTTTTTCTATTGGATCATTTATTAAATCATAACATTCAATTACACCTTTTTGATTGAATGTTATGA
>Ga0209500_10000348_pt1 | contig 40443 bp, 32 predicted proteins | sample S_140212_EF_Meta_FD_187323 | JGI IMG/M metagenome (GOLD analysis project Ga0209500, IMG submission 187323) | Freshwater microbial communities from Lake Simoncouche, Canada to study carbon cycling - S_140212_EF_MetaG (SPAdes) (version 2) | ecosystem: Environmental > Aquatic > Freshwater > Lake ... | reverse complement strand
AAGGCTTCCAAGTCGTTGTGTTTCTGAACTTTAGAGAACATTTGGCAATGATGCGGGACGGGTTAGGGATGACCATCGACCCAATTTGGGGAACAAAATGGTTGGGACGAGAATTAATTGTTGACAATGTTACGGGAAAATCTAAATTAACTGACATCAACGGATCGGCTCAGTCTCCAGAGTTGAGACAATCAATCATCGACCAATTTATGAGCGGAAAGAACAAAGTAATTTTAGTCTCCCTGTCTGCTGGCGGGGCTGGAATTTCTTTGCACGATGATCGGGGAATCGCCCCAAGGCAATCGCTGATCAGTCCGTCATACTCCGCCATCGACCTAGTGCAAGCAGTAGGAAGAATCTGGAGGGCTGGGAGTAAGTCAAAGGCAACCCAACGAATCATTTACGCATCCAAGACAATCGAAGAGGAAATCGCCGCATCAATCACAGCAAAAATCAACAACATCGAGACCCTAAACGATGGGGACATCAAATCCAACACCCTATCAAAATTCACATCAATATAATATATGAACACCACCTACGACGACCCAATCAATCACCCCCCACATTATAATTGGCATCCTTCTGGAATAGAATGTGCGACAATTGCGGAAGGATTCTCCTATAATCTTGGAAATGCGATCAAATATATTTGGCGTTGCGACCACAAGGGACACGCAATCGAAGATTTGCAAAAAGCCGTAGCTTACCTTAGCCGCGAGATTAATCGAAGAATCAACGAAGCAAACTCCGCACCTTTGGTCACGAAATCTGTTTCGTCACCAAATTTAACTGGAAACACGCTTGAATACGCACAGGCTGCAAATTTAACTGGCAACATTCTGGCATACGCACAGGCTGGCGATGCTCGGCAACAAAATAAAATGGGAAATATGTGCTACTACGGAGATAATATGCCACAAAATTATGAAGCTGCTGTTGAGTGGTGGAAAAAAGCGGCGGAGCAGGGCAATTACGAAGCACAGGTAAATCTTGCAAATGCTTATCGCACAGGCACAGGGGTTGATCAAAATCAGAAGTTGGCACAATACTGGGAGGAGCAAGCTGGCTCGCAACGGACTGAGGAGGTGCGTCGATGACACGCAACGAATTAGACGAAATCCTACACCAATGCTACTCGGTGGAAATCTTTCCAGAAGAGGCGGCAGAGTTGATTTGGGGCAAACCCTTCGACGGAGAGACAGAGAAGATTCAGTCATTTGCAGAGAAATCCTTGTTATACGAGGATTGGCTCAAGCAAGCGGACTTGCAACTAACTGAGAATAAATTACCGTCAACCCCAACCCAACCACAATGACACGCAAAGACCTCTTCCAAACCCTGCCAATATGTTCACGAAATCTGTTTCGTGAACATCCGCAATTCCCCAGACAAATCCCGCTCCGCAAAAAACTGAGTGGACTCGACGCAACTCAAGCGTTCTACAAAATCGTCTAATATGCCCAACGAAACCAAAATAATTGTTGTCCCAGTGTATCGGGACAAAGAAGGAAATCCCACTTGTGCGTCTCACTTTCCTACTGGTGAGGTGTGTCAATTTCTTCGACTCGTTGGACTTAGTTCAACTCCAAGCTGCGTAGCATCTTCAAAGAAGGTTAAATTATATGACCAAGATGGAGGAGGCGTTGGATTTATTAGACCTTCCTCCACCTGCCCTTTGTGGACTTCCTAAAACGCGGAGTTCCCGCTTATTGATGGGCAAGCAAAAACTGAACAATGACTACACCAGAAATCCTCCTAGCCGCAACTCGCTACGAAAAAGTCCGCAAGCTCAACCCTCGCGAGTATGCTTTACTCTGGGGCGACAGCTTGTTTTTGGACACTCCGTTTGACCAGTTGGTTGACGGATTGCCAGAACCATTCCGAACAAGCTCACGGGAAGAACCGACTGACGACCAAAAAGAAACGCTTCGTAAGTTAACGATAGCACTCCCACTTCTTCAAGAAATAGAGTGGTCTCATAGGGATGACCGCAGTTCAGACTACAACGAATGTGAGGGAGAACCCTGCCAGTTCTGCACGATTGCTAGAACCATATTGCCAGTCCCTCCTAATGGCTACCGACAAATAAACAATGAATAACGCAGAACTTTTAGCCGCAACTCGATACTACAAAAAAGAGCAGGGTGTCACCAAGACCTGCCAAACTTGCAAGCATTGGAGTAACAACGCAGAAAAGAAACCAAAATTTGTTTACACTTCAATGGGGAAGTGTAAAGAAATCTTCAAAAAACTTACTGCTTTTGATAGCGAAATTGAAAGCCACATTCCGTTCCTTGAGTCTTTTGTCACAGAAGCAACTTTTGGGTGCAATGGGTATGAGCAAGCCAAAGGTAGTTTGTAAAACTTGTGGCGGATTGTGGGGAACTTTGGGACACAACAACAGATGCCCACAAAAAGTCTACACCTTAGAGGGAAAATTTTGTGAATGCGGGGAACCAGCAACCACCACATCAGCGGTCTCTAGTAGATCAGACCCAGTCTGCCAGAGATGTCACGATATTGAAAAGGGCGGGTATCGTGCGATAGCTGGAGACTCCACTTCTTTTGGAGAGACATATAAAATCCAATTAAAGATTCACGAAATGTAAAATTTACATATGAGAATGACAGAACAGCAGGTCAGAGACCACCAGAAAAAGAACAACCTAAAGTGTGCTTTGGACAAGGTTGTCGAAGTCCCAAAAAGCACAGAAAAATACAAGGAGGGAAAAGAGGCTGAACTCAATGCCCTCGTATGTACGGACCTTCGTCGAAGGGGGTACTATGTCCTTGTCAGTAGGACGGATAAGGCATCGACCATCCGCAAAGGGCATCCAGACTTGACTGTGATGTACCAAGGGAAGGTTTGTTGCATCGAGCTTAAGGTAAACAAGGGAGTCGTCAGCAAACACCAGATGGAATGCATCGAAGCCTTAAACAGGGCAGGAATACCAACAGCAATCTGTTGGTCATTCAACGAAGCGGTAAAATTTGCAACAATAAACCTAGATCAAGAATTATTATGGAAATAGCACAAATTCAACAGCACAAGGAACTCAACGAGGAAATCATCACATATGATGGATTTGACGGATGCATCATTGGGGTAGATGTGTTCACGGCAAAGTTCATCTACGATTTCAAGGCAATGCTCAAACAGTTAAACAATGACGGGATCAATGACGAGGATGCCATTGAGTACCTTATGTACAACTTTGACTTTGGCGGAGAAGCTAACCCAATCATCTTGGATGGACTCTCCTAGCCTCCTGCAATCACTAGGGGAGTGTGATTGCGGTAATGTGGCTCATTATCGAATGGGTCCGTACAGGATCTGTGGTCGATGCAAAGACCTAGACTGCGGTATCAAGGACAAGATCGAAAAACGCCCAACGAGTTGTGGTTCTGGCAGGGTTGGCGAAGTCTACTCCGTCAAACTTGATCGAAATTTTCTTGGAATTAATTGTTGACTTTTCTTCAATTGGTGAAATAATTAACAGATGACTTACGAACGAATTATTGAGATCGAACTGCTACTTAACTTCAACAAATCCAATGTCTTAAGCAATTTGCTTGAGGAGTGCCTGTTGGAGATTCGGAGGATGAAAGCGTTGCGGAAGAAGAACGAGTCGTTCGTTGCCCCTACCATTGACGAAGTTGCGGAGTTCTTCTTGAAGGGGGAAGCGTTCAAGCTGGAATCGGAGAAGAAGGCGTGTCAGTTCGTCGATTACTACGCCGCGAAGGACTGGAAGGTAGGTAGCACCAAAATGGTCGATTGGAAGGCTGCTGGGCGGGTCTGGGAGGCAAGGGCGAAGCGTCCTAGCTCAGTCGTTGATCCCAAGATATCGGCTTCTAAGGAACCACGACTGTAGTTTTTTCAGCCGCTTTTTTTGCATCCCTTTTTGCCTTATCAGCAGCTTTTTTTATTGCTTCATCAATTCGTCGTTGAGCCCTCTCCTTGATAAAATTTGGAACTGCTAATTTTCTTGATGCCTCAAGATGATCTTCGTTTACTTTTTTTGCTTTCTTTTCGTCTAAAGACGCAGCCTCTAATTTTAATTTTTTAATATCTGAAATAACTGAATTCGGAGAAATTGTAGCATTGTGTTCTTGAAAACTTTTTAACTTAGATTCATCATAAGTTTTAGATGCTTCTTTATGGATTAAAACTTTTTCATCTGATTGCTCCGCGTTGATTCTGTCAATTAACTTTTTACTTAAAACTTGTCCGCTTATTGACAATGGCAGCGTGTCATCAATTATTGATTTTGCTTTCAATACTCCATCATCATTTTCTATACGAAATTTTGGACTAGCCTCATCCACGGTATTTCCCATTGGGTTCATTCCCATCCAACCAGAAATATTTAAATGAGCCTCATTTAAATTATTTAATTTTCTATATTCTGATATAAAACCGTGAAATCTTTTAAATCGTTTAAGCAAATCTGGAAAAACTAAATCAAATCTAACTGGATTCCTTAACATAGCCACCATTTCTCCAAGAACCACTCGTCCATACGATTCGTGAGCATCTACCCCGTATTCTTCTGCATTTGTTCCCTTGTACTGTGCTTGTGGATCAAATGGATCATTTATGTTTATTTTTGAAAAATCAAAATTCTCATCTTTAAACGCCCTTTTTACTTCTTTAATTTCTTTTGGTCCTTGTTTAAATCTGTATTTTTGAATTGCCCAAGCCCTTTCATTTGCAGACAAATTTATTTTGAACACAACAGAATGGAACATTGCCTGTTCCGCTTGTAGCATTGTTCTTTGTGCCACACCATAAAGGAATGGATCTCCAGAATGATGAACCATTTCTTCCGTAGAAGGCATTCCATATTTATCTTCAAGTCTTTTTATTTCTTGAATTAAATCCTTTCTTTGAGTAAATGTGCTGCCTCCTTTAGAATTTGTTGCAAAATTAAAATTATTTAAATCAAAATCTTTATAAAATGGGTAATTAATTAATCCGTATTTTTTGTCTCCCACTTTTGCATTCGGTCTTTCCAAGGTATTTGCCCACGCTATTATATCTTTTTTAAAGTCTTCATATTTATCTGGATTTAAAGAAGCCCATTCCCTTAGTTGATTTACTCTGTGTTTTGCAAATTCATTGTTGCTGGCTAACGCGTCCTTTTTCATTGTGAACGGAGCAACCAAAACAAACCAATCGTCATTTTTTCCTTGTTTTCCTTTTTCTTGAAATTTTCCTCCTCTTCTATCTAAATTTCCAAGCATTCCAGTAACTAGAACTTCTTCAGATGCCCAGACAACCCCAGTTCCGTGATTTTTTATGGCGTATCCTTGCCCTCCAGAAGACACAGGTTGACCCAGAAGCCTAGCCATTGCCCTTTCTCTAAAATTGTACGCTTCCATATGATCTGCCATTATGGAGTTAATTTGCTTGCCAGCATAACTAAGAGGAAGAGTTTTTGAAATCTCCATCTCATCTGCTAGTTCATCTAGCGGCATATAACGATTAACTCCGAGCCTTTGTGCGTTTACGGCTGCAACCTTAGCATCGCTAAAAGAATCAAATTGTGGATATAAAATATTTCTATGAAAATTTAAAAATGGATGTGCTTGTTTTTTGTAAATTGGTGGATTTTGCTTTCGATAATCATCAGAAAATTCCGATCTATCTTCAGCCATTCGTGCTTCCCCTTCCCCAATTGAAGAAAAATAAAGATCAAATAATTTTTGATTTGTTAAAAAACTAGAAAATATTCCATTTTCATAGCCAAAATTATTAAAATAATATTTTTGCCATTTCAACAAATCTTTTTTTAATTTTATTAAATCTCTGTTTATTTTTTTTGCTTTTAATGTATTTATTTTGTCAATGGGAATTGCGTCAAATTCTTGTTCCGCTCGGTTTATTTGCCTTATTTTTGATTTTTCAATATCATTAAGTTTTTCAAGAAGATATTGTTCTGAAGTTCCCGCACCTCTGGGAAATTTTTCTCTAAATTGAATAAGGTGCTGAATTTCGTGGATTATTGTTTTTTTAAGATAATATTCCGTAGTCTGTTTTAAAAAATCAAAAGCTACGCTAATGCGATTGTCTTCTCGTGCGGAAGCCGCACCTCTTTGAAATAAATTTTTTACTACAGAAACATCCCTTAACCAAGGGTAGTTCTTAAACAACTCTTCGTGATCGTACAAGTCGCCAATAGTAATTTGGCTAGACGCTTTAGAGTCCATTAATTTTTGCCACGCATCCTTGCTTTCCATCTTATCATCAGAGATCTCAAACCTCTTCATAAAATCATTTGGATTAACAAACACCCTGCCTTCCTTCTCCGCTTCAGCGTAACCTGTAGCTCCCTCCCCTGCAAAGGGCATATAAGAAATCTTGTCACTCTTTAAATTAAACCTTTCTTCTATGGGTATGACCTTGCCGTTGGCATCATAGGTTACTGGATCAATTATTGGTCTAAATTTTTGCACTCCTGTTGCATAAGGGGCGGGGTATGGATCAATGGACTCAACATCGAGCATTGGATATCCAATTTTGTATCCCTTAAATCCAAATTCTCCTTCATTAACTCGATGCTTATCAAAATCGGCATCAAATTCTTCTTTTGTGTTATATTCAACTGGTTCTCCAACCGTTGCGTATCCAACTACCATTGCTTTTCCTTTTCCAGTACTAACAAGTCCAACTCTTTTTCCAATATATGGATTAAGTCCATTATTTTTTGAATCTCTAGTTTCAATTGTCTTTTCCCCAGAAAGAATTTTCCCAGTAAAGTTTGTTTCTTTGTCTTTGATATTCACGCCATTGATTGGCATCCCAGCCCTTGCGGCAGCTTCGTCCACAATGCCCTGCAATTCCTTTCTGTTAGCTTTTGGGTCTTTGGCTAACTCTAGATATCTGGAGCCTTCCTCTGAAGGCATATAACTAGGCTTCATCGCTTCGTACAAGCCTTCGTGCGTTGTTTCTAGACCCTTAGCGGCATCCCAAATCCAATGATGCATAATGTGGAAGAACGCATAATTTGGGATTTTTCCAATTGGATCGTTTGGATCTTCGGCAAGCCTCTCTGCTCTTATTTGATCGATTTTATTTTCAATAAATTCTCTAGCCAATTTTTGAATTTTTTTGTTTTTGCTTAAAACCTCAAGCTGCTTTCTTTCAATAAGTTTTAATTTTGCCTCTGTGGGAGCTTTTTTAAATTCTCCAGCTTTTATTCTGGCGGCAATACGATCTTTTGCATTTTTTCCAAAATTTGTGCTGTCAGCATTTTCTCCAATTTCATAATTCTTTTCTACCGCATCCAATGTAACTTGCTCTCCAAACCCAATAAAATGACCAATAAATGGAGCTTTTGCCGCATCAATTCCTTTAAATTTTAAGAAAATATTAATCATTCCTTGGGGATCTCTTCCCCTATTAATATTAATTTGCGTAAGAGCATCACTTAAATTAGAAAGAGACACCTCATTCTTTTCTTTTTTAGACCATTTTACCAATAAATTTCCCGCTTTATCTTTTGCTTGAATTGGAAATCCGTAGTCGTCTTTTCGGGTTACTTTTGAACCCTTTCCTTTTGTTGCCCATTTTGGGCGGGACATCCTATTTATATCCTTTCCCTTAGCGTCTTTTATCCATTCGTGTCCAAGGGTCATTCCAGATGATGCAACTCTATCATCACCATAAAATGATCTTAAAAGTTTTATGAATGCAAAATCTTCTGGTCTGTACTTTGCTGGCATAAGTTTTTCATCTGTAGCCCCGTCTACTGGTTCCAAGCCCTCTTCAGTTAATCCTTTTGCGTAATAATCTAGATTGTCTAACGCTTTCTTTCCGTCTTCAGTTGTTATCCAATACGCCGCGAGTTCTTCTGGTCTTATGTCCATTTTGTTATCCGCTCGTTTGTGCAAAAACATCTCGCTTGGATTTATTTTAAAATCAATTTTTTGCCCTTTCTCTGCATCCATTTTTTTATTGTATCTAGCAAGAGAATCTTGCAATGCGTCGAGACTTATGGCTCCAGCACCTTGAGACACAATGGTCATTATGTACGCTTTTGCTAACTCCCTATGAGTGATTTCTCCCAATTGCAGCCTTACTGCCGTTTCCATAATGTGATTTAACGGACCATTTAAATACTCTGGATAATCTTGAATTAACCTTCGTAATGGACCTAAAGTAGATGGATCTCCAATCCCAGCTTCAAATCTTTTTTTAAGGACTTCGGCAATTTCTTCAGCTTCTCCTTGATATCTCATCAAAGAACCCTTTCCCCTTTTCCATTTGCCCGTTATCTTGTCAATTGGCATATATGATACGCCTTTGCCGCCAAGGGTAAAGTCTTCGTCAGTCAGATTGCTGCCATCCTCTGGCATATAGCTGGCTTTGCGTTCTGCCGCAGAGCTGGCTTTGCCTTCTGCCGCAGCCTTGAGTTGCTCTATGGTTGTAATTGAAGGGTCGCGAATAATTTTTGCACCATAAAAATCTTGGTAATAATCAAGATTGAATTTAAAGCTATCTGGAACATTTACAATTTTTGCATACTTATAAGCAAAATTTAAATTCTCAAGATTGCTTAACAATGGAGCATTTAAAAATTCACATCGTGATGCATGAATTACTTCGATTCTATTTGCAATTGGAATATTTATTGATTTAGCATTATCAGCAGTAAGTTGACCACACTTTTTAAGAGATGGCAAATCCAAAGATACAACAGCGTCCGCGTGAAAATAATTAGTAGCTTTAATTAATAATGGTAAATTTATAGTTTTAGCTTCTATAAAATATCCGCCATTTTGAATTGTGGTCAATTTTGGAAAATTAACAACCTCGCAACTATTTGCATAAATATTTTCTACTTCATCCAACAATGGAAAATTTAATATTTTAGCTTTGTTAGCAATAATTTCTATGGTTTTTTTAAGTGATTGAAAATTTAATTCAACAGCTTCGGTACTTACAATTTTTGAAACATTTTCTGCTAATGGAAAATTTAAAATTTTAGAATTGCCTTTAATTATTCCTACGCTTTTTGCTTTGGGGGCAGACAATATTTTAAAGCTTCCATAATTGCCTTGAATATTTCCAATTTTTGTGGCAATTCTAAAATGCACTTCATCAGCCTTTCCAATGTCACAAGTTCCAACTGTTTCAAGATTTTTAAAATCAAGTATAGTAGCACTGTCGTTACGAATTGCTCCAACTTCTGTTAAAATTTCTACTAAAAATTCGAGATTTTTAATAACTGTAAATTGTCCCGCTATTTTTTTAGGCGGATTATTTCTAAGCCTATTAAAAAGTTCTTGCGTTTTTTGAGGCAAATTCTCTGAAAATTTAAACTGAAGATCATCTAGCATAAGAGATGTCAAAATATTTCCATTTTCATCAAATGGATCTATTCTGGGCAACGAGCTATCTTGTAAAATTTTAATTAAATCTTTGCTAAGTGTATGACCTTTATACCTAATATCATTTGGAGTCTTTCCAAATATGTCACAATATTTATATAAAGATTTTGGAACAACTCTAGTCGTTTTAATTGAGCGAACGGCAGATTTGATATTTCTAAAATATATGTAATCTTTACCCGCTATTGGTCCATTTCCAGACACAATAAAATCTTCGGCAATTTGATCAAGTTTTGGAGTGGGTATGCTTTGGAGATGTCCTCTTCCTCTAATTTCATCAATATTTCCATCTGTAGTTTTAATTGCTATTTTAGGGTCTCCATTTTCAAAATAAATATAAAAATCTCCTCCGCTCAAATGACCCCTAGCTGTTTCTTTGCTTGCCCCAGTACACCACCCAGACCCAGCCGCATCAGCATTTAACCTTTCGTAATCTTCGATTTTTTCAGATTGATTGTATTTTTTCCATTCTGTGCGAAAACCTCTTTGTTTAATTCGCTTTTCAATTGTATCTGTAATTCCTTTAACAAATGCCTCCTTAGATGGAATTTTATCTTTAATGTAGCCAGCAATTATTGATGCCGTTTCTCCAGAAATGTCGTTAGGCATTCTTTCGTTCGTTCCATTAATTGATGTAACTTTTGTTACAAGAGTTCCAAATTCATCTTTTTCTATGTCTACCCTAAATTCAGACTGATAATGTAAAATTGTAGCCACAACCTCTACTGGGTAATTTTTTGCCCTCATTTCTTCAAGAAGATGGTTGGCAGATTCTTGAAGCTCCCTCGTTCTTTCTTCGTTAATTTTGTCTACTGTTGATTGAGTAAAATATTTATCAAATTGTTCAGCGGTCCAATCCCTCATCTCTTGTTGGATTGCTGGCATATTGTCAACCTGCTCGTCAGTCGCCTCTAAAGTTAACCTTTTGTAATAATCGCGTATTTTTTCTCTATTAATTTTGTCAAACAAAGATGGAGAAACTTTGGAGTATTTGTCAATTGCGTAATTTTTAATAAATTCATTCAAAGCCTCAAGCGTTCTTGGCTTCGATTGCATTCCGCTATTTTCTACAAATCTGTCCCAAAATTCAAGGTGCTGCTTAGTTCCCCGCTCCCTAACATCTGCGGGTGCTGGCATATAGCGAGCGTCTCTTTCTGCAATAGCATCAAGCACGGGAGCGTCTACCTCCTTGTCTCCAGTAAGGCAATTCTCTAATTTTGGAAGGAAGACCTTTTGAGGTCCAAAAGGTCTTTCGGTTGGAGGCAACCAACCAGCATCTCCTTTTTTCAAAATCGCTCCATCTGGACCTTGCATACCAGAACCAAAATTTACAAAAGAATTTTGACTCCTTGTCTCTGCGGTTAAAGCTCTTCTAGCATCCGCATCAGATATTGTCCTAATATGAACTTGCCAAGCACCCTCTTCTCCAATTTGTCCGAATTGATCTGAAAACATAGAATGAGCAATTGTGTCGTGAACTCCACGAAGCAAGTCATTATATGTCATTGGTTGTCCATTTGCATCCACTTCTCCAGATTGACGCAACAATGGATGTTCTCCCCACTCTGAATTGGGCGGACCAAATGCGTCAGCATCTGTCTTTAATATTTTAAGCCTTTTGTTTCTAAAGAGATCATTTACCGCTTCTTTAGAAGATTTATATAAATCTCCAGAAATGACTTCACCAGTAATTGGATCATTTCTGTGATATGTATCCATCTCAAACCTAATTCCCTCTGGATCAAATTCTTCATTGCTTAATTTTGCGGTCAATGCCCTGTATTGCCTAACCAATTCATCGCACAGCTTGTCGTATCCATCCAATGCAAACGGATCAAAGTCTGGAGCCTCTTCAAGCTCTCTCGCCAGCACTTTGTGCCGATTAGTTTGAATTGGACTTAAATCATCTTTTTCATAATATGACCTTTTACCATTCTTAGGAGCGTTTGGCACACGCCCCAACATCATAAGACGCTTAATTAAATCTCCTCTGAATCTGAAGGGATCTTGAATATTGGGGTCAGATACAATGCGGTCTTGGTATCCTGTGACTGCTTTTGAAACATCGGTAGTACGCCCGAATTTTCGCAACGCAACCCACCCGACATCCCCCTCTTCAGCCACTCCCGTTTTTTTGGTGGCAAGCTCTCTAAATCTATCTGATTTTTTGTCAAATTTTGCTCCTTCATTTGCTTGATCATATATTAATATTTGTTTATCTGAGATTGTTAATCCGTTAATTCCAGATTCTTTTGCTATTTGCAATATATCTTTTTCAGTTAAGTTTCTAATATTTATTTCAATTGATTTTACAATTCTTTCCATAGCATTGGTCTGATCTCCAATATCTAATTTATTTGAATCGTTGTGCGTAAGCTCGTAAATCTCATCTTGGTTCCACATTTCACCAAGATCACAGAATCGTTTCCGAATTGCGTTTAGCTCCGCATCTGTTTTATATTTAAATGAAACTCTTACGGCTGGTTCCTTTGTTGGATCTAACTGTTCAGCCTCTTTGTAAAGACCAGAAATGTCCTCAATGTCCATAGGAATGCCTTTCATATCTGAAAATGCATTAATTACAACCAGCTTAATTATTTCTGGAATTTCAGCAGATCTTCCATTTTTAATTAAAGTATTTATTGCTCCTTGCCTTGCTGTGCTAAGAGTAAAATAATATTCAACATCATCCTTATCCTTTGGCATATAATTGCCAGCCACCATATTTTCGTCTGGGATTCCCTTGTCAAACGCCTCGTTGAATTCTGGACCAACACCCCTCAGTCCGCCAACAAAAGTAATGTCGCCGCCAATTTCTGAGATCAGTTCTGGTCTTAGGATTTCGTGCGGAGACTCAAGAAATCTACTGCTCCATTTTGATCCAAGTGCGGCATTTAGCTGTCTACGCAATGGGTTTGACTCGTTGTCTGCTCCTAAGTAAATGTCGTTAGCCTTTGCAATGCGTCTACGAGCCTCTCCTACGAGTGTTTTGCTCTTTGCCGACTCATTGGCAAGCAAAAGGTTAATGAAGTCAAATTTGTCGTTTTCAATTCGGTGTGGCTCTCCAATAGGAGTTAGCGGGTTTCCGTCTGCGTCTTTTGCAATGCCAGACCCATCCCCACGGTAATTGTTTTTGTAGTTTTCTGCGTATTTTTTTAAATCGACAACAACTTCAGCCGCTGAAGCGTATAAGTTTTTTATATTTGCTCCACGCTCATTTGCAATGTTGATTGACTCGACAAGGTTTTCGTAGTTGTTGTTTAGCTTATCAACCGAAAGCATCTGCAAGGTGATTGTCCTTGTGTCTTCCCTAAAAACTACATTGACAAACAACGCTCGTTTTCGTTCTTTTTGTTGCAACGCCTCGTCTTTAACTCTTTTTTTAGCTGGACTTAAAATTTGCTCCCTGCGTCTAGCTGCATTAATTACAGGATTTGAAAATGTTTTAGCGTGACCGTAAACAAAACCATTTACGCTGCCAGTATTGAGACCAGTAATGATGTCCCGTTCTTGTTGCGTTAATGCTCTTCCGTCATCGCCAACCTGCACTTGATCCAAAAGGTACTCACTAAATGGGTCGCCTCTCATTAAAACTCCGTCTACGGTTCTAAATGGTCTTCCCGTTGCGTCTTCGTGATCTTGAACTGTAAGACCACCCTTGTTGTCTTCTTCGTTTTTTTTGTGAGCGTCGATTACGGCTCCAATTGGATCTGCTGAATCGCTTTTGGCGGCATCAACAATTTCTTGTTGAGTAAGATGACCTATTTTTTCAACAGATTCTAAAACAGGCTTTGGAGTAAGTTCTGGAGTAGGCTCTAATTTTAATAATTTTTCAACATCAGAAAGTTTAAACCAATTACTTCCACCAAAAGCTGCTGCAAAAGTTTCTCCTCCATCTACAGTAATTAAATTTCCCATTTTCCCAGTTGGGTCTTTTCCTGTAGTTCCGAGCTTGCCAGTTGCTGCATCCACAACCCTAATTGGAATGTCAAAATCAGAGTTTTCCAAGCTAGGCAAATTTATCCTTGTTCTATGAAGCTTTGATGTATCAGCAGTAGGATCAAACGGAACCCTTCCTACGCTTTTAATTGCGTCAACTAATTGTTGCGGAGTATAAGTGGGTTCTGGAATTTTATTGAGAAGAGGAAGCAGGTCGTCGTCAACTTGATTGTTATTTTTTCTATCATCAAAAATTATCTTGCCGTTTTTTTCGTCAACAATAAATCCGTTTTTAACCTTTCCCAATGTTGGGTGACTTGTGTCGCCCCATCCCAAAAATTCCCCAAATCGATAAGAAATCATACCAGATTTTCCCCAACGATTTTCTGGAGAATCCTTCCACCTTGCTTCTGTCAAATTTCTACTAAGTAACGCCGAATCAATCTCCTGCAATATTTTTGCTGTTTCTTCTGGAGTTTTTCCGTATATGGTTATTAATTTATCAAATAAATTCGATGTTTTGTCTTTAGCTGCAAATCTTTCAATAGGAGTAAATTTATGACTAATGTTGTTTTTGTTAAGGATTGGCAAAACAACATTCAACACATCCTCCATATTTTCTGGCGTTGCACTTATGTGAGCCTTCCATCCTTGTGGCGGAAGGTCTACAAATTTCATATCTTTAGGATAATGAAACCCTCCATTTTCGTAATAATCATCTGCATTAAATTTTAATATTGGCTCTGGTTTTAGAATTGGTTTTGGCTCTGGTCCCTTGGAAGGAATTGGTTCTGATTCTGGCTCTGGAGAAGGATCTGCTTCTGGATCTGGACCTTTAGGTTTTGGTTCTGATTCTGGCTCTGGACCTTTAGGTTTTGATTCTGGTTTTGGAGAGGGATCTGCTTCTGGATCTTTTGGGGGGACTGGGGGCTTCTCTCTCATTCTTTTATAGAACTCACGATCAGCATCCGTTGAGACTCCCCTCATTTTTCGATCTGCTCGTTGCCCAACTTCGTGAAGAATTGAATTTATTGCCTTGGCTACTTCTTGATTCCACATTTGACCATATTGTGGTCCCCTTTTCCCAGAAATATCCACCTTCATATCAAATGAACCGAAATCCATTTGAGTAAGACCCATCCCCATAGTGCGAGCAATTCTGTGCAAAATTTTACCTAATTTGCTGGTAATAATCCTGTTAGATTCTTGTGAAAACCCAAATCTTGCAAGGTCTTGACCCCTAAGCAGGGATCTTGAAATTTCGCTAAGTGACTCTTCTAAATGCAAGTCTGGGAATGTTTCAAGTTTTGCAATTTCTTTTGCTGGAATTCCCTCTGGATATAACGCACTCATATAATCTGTCGCCGCTTTTTTCTTTTCTTCTGGCGACATTGATTTTTCTAACATTTCAATGACAGATTGCCCGTGTACTGTTTCAATACCTTTCCTTATTGATTCAAGAACTGCGTGACCAATTTCGTGATAATGTGCTTGATTCCTAACCCCTCCCCCAGTATTGATTAAAATTTGTCCTTGATCCGTTAAATGTACCGCACTTTGTGTGTCAAATTTTTTTGGTATGTCAATTTTATATTTTGCTTTGTCTGCCCTAATAATTTCACATTGCTCTGGAGACAAAATCAATACATCTGTTGCCAATCCACCGTTGCTTAATGATCTGCATTTTTGAATTTCCTCTCTAATTTGATCAGAAAACATTAAAAGATTTGCTTGATGCATTGCAAAAATTTCTGGATGCACTTCACCTAAATTTTTGGCTCCGTGTTCAATCATCCTAACTCCGTGAGCTTTGGCGTTTAACGCTTTTTGAGCGGAGCTTCTAAATTGAGATCTTATTGCAAATATGCCACCAAACATACCCGCACCAACTGACATATCTGCAAACTTGTTGGGATCTCCTCCGCTTGACGCTAGGTTGAACGGTGCAAACTCAATTGGGACTTCAATAAATTTGTGTACTCCTTGACCAAATGCTCTTGATCCCCTAAGCAACAAATTTCGTTGTCCTGCTCTAAATCCAGTAAGAATTTCTTGGTCTAAATTTGTTACGCCAAATTTTCCAGTCGTTTCTCCAGCGGCAGTAAGACCCTTGCCCATCAAATCAAACACTCTTGCTATTGCGGCTACTCCAGCAGCCTTTGCAACTAATGCGGGATGCATTGCAGCCTCTACGGCTAAACCAGCAGTAATTCCCGTTTCTCCAATTCTAGTAATTCTTCCAAGTCTGCTAGGAATTGCCCGAATAATTTTAAACGGAAAACTAGCGGCTGCTCCCAATGTTCGCGTTGCCGTGTTTGCCACTAATTTTGGGATGTAGGCAACTCCGCTTGCGGTAGCCATTCCCGCTCTGATTACGCGAGAAGCAACCCTGCCAGCCACTCCAGCTTTAGCAAGTGATGTTGCCACCTTTCCAGCCATCCCAGTTGCTCCACCAGTAACCACACTAGACAACATCAATGCAACATTTACTGGGTCCATTCCAGCAGACAGCATTTCAACAGTAAGGTCGTTTCTTTTTCTTGCTCCTTCCTCTTCTAGATGTTTAGCCCCAAGGGTAGACTCAATGTCTTTTCCTTCACCAAACATATCACTCCCTGCTTTTGCAATCTTTGAGACAACCGATCCTTCAATAAACTTCCCTTCGTGCAGTTGTTTTTCCCGATCAACAGCAGCAATGTCCTCATCAAAATCCGCCCTTTCTTTAGCGTCATCTCTAGGTCCACCAGACATCCAATGAGAAATGTCTCCAGAAAATTCTCCAATGTTTCTGCCTAAAGATTTGACCGCTTCTTCCCCGTGGGACGCTCCTAACGCTAATTCTGAACGCTCAGTCAACAATTCGTTATCTACATTTTTTGCTAAAGCGTTATACCCCAATCCTTTCAAGATTGTAGATACCGTTGGTCCTACGGTTTGAGTAATCGATTCACCCGTCATTACTGCCAGCCCACCAATAAATTTGGCAACTCCTTTGGCTGCTTCTGCAAAAGTTGACCCGCTAATTCCGCTTGCAAATGCCTTAGTTTTTTCTACCAAAGTCCTGTCCTTTTTCTTTTGACGAACCTCAAACGCATCCTCCTTTGACACGCCAAGAGCTTTGTAATTTGCTGGGTCAAAAGTCCCGTCTTTTACCAAATTATTAATATATTCTTCTCTAGGAATTGCCGTAGACGGGTCAAACGGTGCGTCATATGGATCTGGGTCGAGTAATGTGGCGTTTGGTTCTTTTTCCTTAAAGTATGACTTTAAATTTTCGTGCCTTTCTGGGTCTGATCCCATCCAAGGAGATGGTTTAAATGTGTCTTTTCCTTGATCGTCTGTACCCCATTCTCCGCCAACTTGGTCGCCAGTCGAGTAAATGCTTTCCTTAGAAAAGGTTGGATGATTTGGTTTTTTGAATGTGTCTGGGAAATGACCGTTTTCCGCTGGGTGGAGGTTGGCGTTAAACGCCCCAACTAGGTCGTAATCTTCACCAGTATCCTCTGGTGCGTTCTTCAGCTTCCACTCATCGAATGTCTCGTCTTTGTCGTTGAGATCAAGAATTGCGGTGCTTGGGTCAAATCCTATTGCCATATGTCGTTTCCATTACTATCTTTTCCCTTATATGTCGAGCCTTTTCCTTTAGCATCGGTGTAAGTTTTGCCAATAATAAATTGGTTTGGTCTTGATTGTCTTTGCGGAGAAGATCCTTGCGGAGTTGATTGAGATTGCCTCCTTTGACCTTGTCCGTTTTGTGGATTTTGATCATTATCGAAAATGTTTTTCCAGTCTTCTCCTCCACCTACACTTTGAAGAATTTGCTTTTCCTTGTCTCTAAAAAACGGGACTCTTGATTTTCCCTTAAAGGAGGATTGATACTCATCTTGCAACGAAGATACCCGTCCAGCGGCAATCTTGAGCATAGCCGCAATGCCTTCTTTGATCTGTGCTGGCGACTGACCAGAATGTAACAGGCTTCTGAATTCTTGACCCGTTTGCTGACCAACGGAAGCGTTTCCGCCTTGTAGGAGGGCGGCAAGCTCTGTAGTGGCTGCTTTTGCTACCGTATCAAATGCGTTGTACCTTGCGTCACCCCCAACATTAGATTCCAAATAATTAATTCCTTGATTTAAAACTGGAGAAAATGTGTTGTTTAGTCCTTCTGTCATTTTTGACAATTGACCCAAATGGTTAATGAGCGTCCGTGCGTTGTTTACCTGCTTGCCTCTGGCTCCGCTCGCAAAATCCGTTCGCATCTTAGCTTTTTCGTCATATTGCTTGATGTCAAAATCTGGGTTGTAGGCTTTGGCTGCCGTCAAAAGGTTGTGCTTTTTAGGGCTTCCGCTATTCCTTCCCAATGCGGTGTGCGGAATCTCGTACTCAGCAACAGCTTTTGCCAATATTTGATCGTGAGGAGACAAATGTTTAATAGCCTCATTTCCAGATAAAGTTGGATCAAATTGCCATTCTTCTAATTCTTTGGCTTTCATTGCCCGATCTTCCATCTTGAACGCCCGATCTTGCTGCTTTTGAGCGTATTTGAGCTGATCTAGGTCTTGGCTTTCAGCGTAATCTTCCCGATCATTTAGGTAGTTCTGTGAAGCGGCAGATAGGGTGTTGCGAATTGATGGCACATCTGGGTCAAAATCCCCCAACTCTGTGGATTTGTATGGGTCAAGAAGCGACATAATTTATTTTTCTGTTGGATTTTCGTCTCCTATTTTCAAAGTTTTAATTTCCGATCTTGTTTAATATTGTCGGATAGGATTTGCAGAACGCTTTGTTTGATTATATCTATTTTTTAAATGAATTATATGATTTTTAATTTGTTCTGGGTTTCGTTCAAGACTCTTGGATTGCCCCTTTTTAAGAATGTCTTTGTAATATTGAATTTCCAGCAAATCTTCAGCCATTGAATCTATGGATTTTTGAGGTGCAACAGAATCATTCTCTGGGTGTTCAGAGAAAGGATTCCTTGATTTTCCGCTTCCTCTATGTGAAACTTTTGGACTCCAATCCCATCCAGTTGCACTCACATTATATTGAGAAATTAACTCGGCTCTTATGGAATTTTTTAAATCAGACAAGTAATTGTCCCTTCCGCCAAGATTTTGATTTTTAAAAGCGAGTTCAGCCAGAACATTTGTATGTTTTGGTTGATCAAAGCTATTTGTTGTAACCCATTGACCAAGTTTTTCAGAATAGTATTCGGATGGTTCTTTTAGCCTTTGATCTCTGGTCAATGCTTTATTTGCACCCGAAACATCCCGATCCTGTTCCCAAGTGGTTCTGTTGCCGTAATCTATTGCGGGTTGAGTTGGAAGTCTTTTTGAAGTTTTAACAGGGATTCCTTGCGAATCTGTTTGTGATCCCACGGGAGGAGTTACAGAAGTTTTTGCAGGAGGTTTAGCCGATACTTGATTTTCAAGCATTACTTGTTCCATTACTTGATACGGATCAATTTCCTTAACTTGAAATCCAGCATAGCCTCCTTTTTTAAATTGATTTTTATACGCAGGATTTTGAGCAACAAAATTATCTACTTGCTCCTTATATAATCGCCCAAAGTCGCCGCTTTTATATTCTGGGAACTCCTTGAATTTTTCTGTCCAAGGCAGACTATGATGAGATATGCCTTCTCCGCTTCGATTGATTCTTTTGTCTTCTTCGGTGTCATATGAAGTGTCGTATATTCCTAACGGAGAATCTGCTCTAGCATTGGGATCTTTTGCATAAAGTTGATCGCGAATTTCTTGACTAAGTTGACTTTCTGTCTTGCTCCCGTGTGCATTGAGGTACGCTATTTCGCTAGGCGTTGCAAGTCTTCCCTTGTTAACAGAACCATACGGGTCCAGATTACGGCTACTATTCGGATCAAGTTTGTCCCTTTGAATTTTGTCAAAAAAATTTCTGGTCTGGGCTTCGCTTTTGAGTTGTTGCGGACTAATTGGAGTTGACCCAGAGTACCCAGCACCACCCCCTCCGTGCCGCCGCATATCTCGCAACACCCCCTCGGTAAGTTGAGGTCTAGATGATCTGGAAGGTCTGCTTAATGTGCCAGTATTTTCGTAAGCGTCTGGAGCCTCTACCCTGTGTTTGGTAATAGCGTCATCTATTTCTGGATCATTCGCATCTTCTGCGGATGGTTTCCATTCATCATTTGAATCTCCCATATTATTTTCCTCCAGAAAATTTTCTATTTGGGTTTGGTTTGTCGTACATATTAGCAGCAGTCAAAGTTTTTCTATTTGCTGGGGCTTGTAATCCCATTCCAGACTTGTCCATTTGAACTCCAGCATTTTGCATAGCTTGCATTTTTTGTCTGTCTAACCTAGAGTTTGGATCAAACGCAGTTCCGTGATAGCGTTTAAATTGATCTGATTGTGCTTGTGCGGCTTGCGTTGGTATTGCTTGCGTTGGTTTTGCTGGCGTTGGTCTTGCTGGCGTTGGTCTTGCTGGCGTTGGTATTGCTTGCCCACCTGCCTTTCCTCTTGCTCGTCTATCCGCTTCTTGTTCTAAGGCTGCTTGCCCGTCTACTTGTTCTCTTGCTCGTCTAGCCGCTTCTTGTTCCGAGATTGCTTTTGGATCTATTGGTGCGGCTGATGTGGCTGAAGCGGCTGAAGTCGGTTGTGGACGAAATTCATTATTAAATGCTTTTAAATCATCCGTCATTTGATTTGCTTTTTCTTGATCGGATTGTTTAATGCTATTTTCATAATCTGGTCCCATTTGCAAAAGATTAGATTTTGGAGCATCATATTTTGCTGCTGGTGCGTCTACTGTTGGTGCGGCTGCTGCTGGTGCGGCTGCTGCTGGTGCGGTTGCTGCTGGTGCGTCTGATGCTGTAGCTTGGAGTCCCTCTCTCATATTTTTATAGGCTTCCCTAATTTCACCTTGACTTGGAGAATTTGGTTTTCCTAAAAAACTCTTCGCAAAGTCTTTATAAGAAATAATTCCTGTAGGACTTTGTGTTTCATTTGTATCATTTTGCTCATCAATTTTTTTTAAATAAATTTGATAACCTTTTTCGGTAGCTTCGGGATAATCTTCTTTATATTTCTCAAAGGATATAGGATTAGTATAAGTTGCCATATTAATTGTATATGTTGTCGAATTTAGTTAAATTAAGAAATTGAAACCACGAATGCCGTGCCAGTTGCATCTGACGTAGTGCATCTAATCCACATAGGCTGAGGAGATGGAAAATATGCAAATTGACTAGGTCCAAGAACGCATACCTTATTTAAGGCAGCGGCATCTTGATAAATATTATATGAAAGAGAGGTGGAGTCATTTTTAACATATAATTGAAGCGGAGACGCAACTTGCACAATTGTTTGGGCGGATGATCCGCTTCCAATAATTGTAACATCATTTGATCCCATTGCCGTCCCAACCATACTCCCAGTCACTCCTTGAGAGCCAGAAGTGACGGTGTTGCTGTTCTTTGATGCCGAAATGTTGAATGATGTGTAGACTTCGTTTGCCATATTAGTTGTAGATGTTGTCGAATTTAGTTGATGTTTTGATGAATTGTTCGGGGAAATCTAGCTGGACGCGAACTGCCATTTGAGCTAACGCTCCTCGTTCTTTCTTGAGGTCGCCAGCAAGGTGGATGTATCCAGCTCTGAGGTAATCTTGATGTGTCTGTGAGGCGGGAAGCAGAAACTCGGTCTCTCCCTTAAACTCAGCATATGACGCGGACTCCTCAAACACAACGGAGGCTTGATACCCTATCTGCGTAGTTAGGAAATCAAGATTTGCTGGCTTTAGTGCCTCGTCTATAGATCTGCTGCACATATTATATATTCTGGCACAAGCGTTTCCGCCTCTAATCCCTGCTGCGTACCCGCCTTCTTTAATCAAAAGCGGCGTGTGCAATTTGGAATTGATGTCAATGGCAAAGTCTTTCTTGCCGTACTCAAACTCGGCTAGAAATTTAGCCGATAACATTCTGGAGGGCAAGGCTTTTCTTAGGAACGCATCGTAGTCGATCTGAATAAACGGGATGTTTTGCTCCGCCAGCATCTGATCCCCCATTAACTTTGCGATCCCATAAATGTGAAACAGTTCTGACGGGATTGATGGGAGTCGCAGCTTTTCTGTAAACGGGAGGTCTAGCTTATTAAAAAGTAAGTCTTCGCCTTTCTCGTCAGAAATTAGGACGACATTTTTGAAGTGTCTCCTAGCCCAGTTGACTGATCCGCACCACAGGAACGCTTGCCATAGGCTGATGTTCTCTTCGTGATGTTTCCAAGTAAATAATGCCGTCTCAATCATAGTCCTCCAGAACCGCTTCCGCTTGTTATTTCCGTAGAAAGCAAGATTTCTCCAGAAACATTTGACAGCATTCCAATGTTGTCAAATGTCATAGTTCGACCAAAGGTTAACTTGGTATATGTGCCACTTGAAGAGCCAGAATTTTGAACAATGTATTCTCTTGCTATGAAAGGAATTTTCACACCGTAAACCGTAGCTCCAGATATGTTTCTATTGGTGTATCCCGCCTCTATCCTTTTCCACACATCTAAATTTTCATATGGTTCTGTTAGAGGAGAAGCGACTGGGGTAGTTGATGGAAAAGTCATTCCGTACTGAGTGGTACGCATTTCATACGGAGCTTGAACTAATCCAAATCCTTGATTGTTTGCGGCAACTTGAGGAATTGGAACATTTAATCCCAATTCTAACTTTATAGGTGCAAATGCTTTTTTTTCGGGTTTTGGTAAGGGATTGTCATCAAAAAATTTTTTAATTTGTGCTTTAGCAATATCTTCAATTGCCTTTACTTTTTCTTGCTCTTTTGCCTTTTTTTCTATCTCCCTTTGTTGTTGGATTTCTCTTGATTGGCTAATCGTTTGCCCGTACCGCTTGAAGTGATCTCGTTCCGCCTTATTTGTGGCGTGAAGTTGATATATTGATCCGCCCTTTAAGCTTTCTCTATTAAATTCGGTATTTTCAGTTTTTTTGTCATAGACCATTCCATCGTTTGATCCCTCGCTTTGACCAGAATGAACTCCAGACTCCTTGTAAACGGTGGCTTTGTTTTTTGGTGCTGGTCTATCGTCTAATGATGACATATTATGCGTATTGAGAAAAATTTACTACGACTCCGTGCATCAAATTGTATCCATACTCGGAAACATTTCCAGTAAGTTCAACAAGATAATTTCCACTCTTTGGAATTGCCGTTGTTCCGCTGGTGGCTGGAATTACGCTTGGCGTGATTGTTGCGGTTGCGGTTGCGGTTGTGGATACGGAATTTGTTACCGCTGGAGCATTTGTCGATCCTCCGTATGAAATTGCAGGAGTATTTGCCGAAGCAACCATTAATCCAGTAGTAAGTATTGGGCTTCCAATTACGGATATTGTTGTGCTTGGGCGTATGCAAGCTGGAATTGATGTAACCTGTGTGATGTATTCGTTAGACAAGCTGTAACCAGCGGTTTTTGTGGCAGAATCGGATGATCCTCCATCGGCACTTACTCCAACTTGCAACTGTGTGTTTGCCGAAAGACTATAGTTTACTCCCATACCAGAAAGGACAAGTTGAAATGGGTTTGGAAAAAATAACGGCAACTGAGATGCCCCTCCACATTTTGACAAAATTTGTGCCATTGTTGCCCCAGATTTTACATAAAAGAAATAATGAGTGCAAACAACTTCCGTCGATGAATAGTCTTTGATCACATATGTTAAATCCGTATGAACTTGAATTGATCCTCCCAAACTTGCAGTTTTAGACAATGACCCATTGGATGAGGTTCCTACTGGAGTATATTTGTTATATACTGGGTCGCTTGAGCTGCTTACGCTTGAACCGCTTGCTCCAGTATAAATCACGGTTGCTGAGATGAGTTCTGGCGGGAGGTTCACCTTTGTTAATCCTAGAATCGTCGTGACATCGCTAAACGCCGAATCGATTGACGCTTCGTCGAACACCCTAACCCTAGACCTAGAAAAATCTTCTGGGACAATTTCTGTGCGTGTCTGACCCAGCGGAGGGGCGGATTGAATTTGTTCCGTATATCGAATTGCGGCATCGTTCTGCTTGTCGAATAGCTGACCACTTAACAAGGGGAAGCTATCGATTACAACCTTCTCTCTGGTCTGCGTCCCGTTGTTTAAACCATCAACCTTATCAGATAGTACCAAATATGATGGATCGGCTGTTTGAGTGGCTGTTACGAGCGAATCCGTGACGGTTGCAATCCCGTGTTCTGTCCTTAAACTTCCAGCAACATTTACGGGAAGGGATAGAGTCCTAGAGGTTATGTTGTCTTGGACAGTCGAAGAGTCTACTCGTTGAGAATCAATCTTAATTGCTCCAGTTACTATGTTTGGAGTGGTGCTATTTGGCAACGCAGCAGGATAAACTGAAGACGATTCAGTAACGATTGCGTTTGCTAAAAATTTTTGAGGTATGACTTGCGGGTATTCTTTCTTTGTCGATCCACGATCAAAAAGATTCCAAGTTTCGGTCACCCTTAACCTCAAATACTGATTGAAGGGCGTGTAGGTTATTTTTGTCCCAATCGTCCCAGCGTAAGTCAACGATCCAACTGACGAGGTATCCGTTGTAATTTGCGACACTTTGACTACTGGCACATTCCCAAGTTCTGGGGATACCGTGTTTTCGGTCTTTGTTGGAAACGCTGGATTTGGATCAACGCCAACACCCGTGCTGTATGTCTCAACTATTTTGTAGCATACGACTGAACTTGGTCCTACTCCAGTTTCTCTAGCTTCGTAGTATGTCTTGCTCGTTGGGGTCAGTACAGAATTTGTGTTGTTGGGCGTTGCAATTAATTGTTTGGTTATTTTAACCTGCCCCAAATTTTCGTCATACTTAGATGATTTTACCTCTGGAGCGTTTGCAACATCTCTAGTGTTTGTTACCAAAAACACCAGCTTGTCGCTGATTTGCTCCATCTCATAAAATGTCCAAACTCCGCCATTGACTGTCTCTGTTGGAATTGGAGATTCAGTTTCTAGTTTGCTCTGCCTTCTTTTGCTGGACAGAATCAACACACCATCCGTGTCGTACTTTTGAGTGTCTAGAAGGAACTGATCCGCTGGATTTGCTCCCGTGTATGATGGATTTAACTCAGCCATTTATTTCTTTGGTTTTGGGGCAATTTCTACGGTCTGTTCTTCTGGAGTGCTTGTTCCAGAAGTGGTAGAGTAATCCCAAGCAATCAACGATTGTAAAGCGGCATCAGCCATTGCCTGTACGGCAGCCTCGTCGATGTTGCTTTCTTGTTTTGGAACATACCTTCTCCAGAATTTGTTGCACTCTATAATTGCTTGCCATTGGAGAAACTCTGGAGCGTATAGGGTAAAGAAATCCGTGTCTCCATCAGCGGTATAATCTTTCATCCATCTTACGCAATTAAGTTGAACGGTTATAGCAGACGCAGGAGTTGGGTAAAGGTAAATGCTGTGTCCGTTTTGGTATAGTATGACATTCTCGGTGCTTACGCCTAGCTGTGCAAGCGTTTTGGATGCGTTGAATAGCGTCCTGCCAGTTTGCCTCCTAACGCGATTTAAGAACTCATTCTGAGTCATAAACTCAATAGGCTGGTATTCTCCGTTAGTAAGCGGAAGAAGAGCAGTCTCAATCTTCTTAATCTGCATTAAATTGGTAAAGGCTGCCTCTTCGTAACACCCGCCAATAATATTGGCTCCAGTAGACCCTACGGATATAAAAGCGTTATCTTCAGCGTATTTAAAGTCGTGTGAGCGTTCAGCAAGCCTTCTAGCAGCATTTAAGGCGTAAAGTGCTGTATCATAGCCATTTAATACTAAGTCAGTAACCGTAGTTCTTCCCAAATAAATGGCAATAATTAATTTAAGCTGTGCAACAGTCATAATTTAAGTGATCTCCCTCCGTAAATTTGTGAAGAATCGTTGTAAAATGCGTGTTTCATAGCCAATTCGTACAATTCAAAAGCCGCTTTGCCTTTTGGATTGTCAACTTCCTCCGCCAAATATGCAAGTGCTTTTGTTAGGTTGATTAAAGCCTCGCATAAATCTCCGTGGTCAGTCAATCCGTTCCGATCATCTCCCAAAGTTAGATCATCTGGATAATAGTACGCCGAAATGTTGAATGTGACGGTGGGATATGTCTGGTACTGCTGGGGAAGGAACATCTGCCACTCGTTTGCCGACATATTACGCTCAATGAACACATATCTCAGAGGAAATGCGTTCAATTGCGAAGGAAATGGCGTGATGGCAGGGTTGTAGCCCATCCTATCTGCCCTAGCCCTACTGATAACCTCTACGGGAATGGGAAACTGGTTGGGCGTTGACGGGTCTTGGTAGCTTACTGGACTCTTCTCGCTGCTCAACTGCTTAAAAGTGCTTCCCAATGAGACACTTAGGGACGGAGCGACGATTGTTGCCGTCCGTTGGTCGTGCATAAATGACCAGTTCCGCCGATTTGCAATCTGTCGCATTGCCCGATTGACAAATCTCTTCCAATCGGAGTTTACCCGAATGGACTTTACGCCCAATTCACCACACTCATAGATTATTTCAGATAGTGTCATATAACAAAAAGTCCGTTGGCTGGCAAACTAGTGCCTTGCCAACGGACTGTGTTTTGGTTTGTTAGGGTTTAGTACAGAGAAACTACTGGAGCTGTGTCTACAACATATGCAGTTGGAACCGAAATAACACCAGATGTTGGTAGTGCATAAGAAGTTCCAGCGGCATCTGGAGACACCCCTCCAAGGAATCCAGTAATTGTTGGAGCAGCAACTTTATATGCTGAAAACGCATTTGCACCAGTCTCAGATTGCAATCCAATAAAAAGAGTGGCTGGACCAGTTACGGCATAAGGCGTAGTCCAAGCAAGAGTTTTTTCTCCAGCAGTACCACCATTGGTAGTTGGAACAAGTGCAGAAGATGCCAACACAGTTCCTCCAGCATCACATAATACCGCACGAACTTTAACATCAGCAGATCCGCCCAAATATTTTACTCCAGAAGTCACAAAACTTCCAGCAGCAAATACTCTAGACATATAATATCTATATGCAGTAGTGGTGACGGTTGCAGGTACTGGGTAACCACAAAATGGCGTTGCAACGGTAAATGGTGCAATTGCAATTTCGACAGGAGGATTAGTAGTAGAGTTAGGCATAAATTACTTGCAGTTAGAGGCTGGACGGAAGGAATCGGGAGCGGCTTTTCTGGCACTAGGGTAGTTAGCCTTCATAATGGCAGCGGCATCTTTCTGTTCGGGCATTCCCCCAAGTTTAGACACAAGGTCTTTGGACTTGGGACTTGGGGACTTGATGGACGAGGTCGCGAGGGCTTCTGCGGATTTGGTGCTATTTTTCATTGTGTGAATACTTGATGGGTTCCTTGGTTTACTAATTCGGTTAGGTTTTTTACTAATGTTGGGTCTGTGTGTACTTCTCTTGTCAACTTGAACTGATATTGTGTGCCGTCAGAAAATTTAAATATCCTATTTGTGAAGTTATTTATAAATACTGACCCAATTTCTGGTTCTTGGTTCTCTTTTGAAGGAGCAGCAGCTTGAGTAGTTTCGACTACAGACCTTGCCATTAGGCAACGATGCGGCTAATGTTGTTGGCGTAACCAAACGCTGCTGGGAACTTCTGCTTGATGCCCAACTTTGCTCTGAATTGCCCTTGGCGGGTGTCAGAACCGTTGGTTGGCTCGTACTCTTGGAAGAAGAGCTTCTCAAAGGTTTTCTGGCAGATCAACTCAAGGTCAACCACCATCATCGTCCCGTTATATGAGGGAATGTTTTTGAACAAGGGATGCGAGGCAAGGTCAACCCGACCAAACGGAGTCTGGATCGTGGTGAGGTTCAATCCAAAGATCGAATCGCTTTCTCCCTGCATAATCCGATAACCACCAGCAGCGGTATTGGCGAACTTGCTGATTGCGGAGTAGGCGTTAGGTCCGCAGAAGGCGAGCTTCGTGTCAGAACCCTGCGTCATAAACGATTGGACCCAGTTGTCGAACGCATCAAGCGTGACAGTCTTGGTGGCGGTAGTACCGTCCAAGGCGTTAGAGGTAAGGCTTGCGGTGTCGATGGCGTTGCGGATACCACCCGTGGTGTAGGTCGATCCAGAGATTGCCGCGACACCAAAAAAGTAAGCGAGTTCGATATCGTTTGCGATACGCTCAAGAGCATCAACCTTCTGCTCGTACCAAGGACCATCAAGGTCAGTACGAAGGATGCCGTTCACATATGCGTTATCAACGGATGCCGTGGAGTTGAAGGTCTGGCAGTAGTTGAGGTACTTGCTGGGCTGAGTAAACGCAGAGTCAACAGGGTTGCTGCCGTTAGGCTTGGCAAGCGTGATGAGGACGAATGGCTCGTAAAGTGAGTGTGTGGTTGCTGCGGACGCAGATCCATTGTATCCGATAGTCGATCTGGTTACCGTAACACCAGAAGCGTAGGAAGTAGCGGGAGCAACAACCGTAATACGCTCACCAGTATTCACGCCTTCAAGGATTGCTCCAGCTTTGAGCAACGCCCAGACGCTTTGATCAAGGGAACCATTGTCGTAAACACCAGAGGACACGGTATTATCAAACTTGAAATTAGTTTCCGTGAGCGTGGTGATTGCGGAAGCCAAATAGAACACCCGACGAGTGGGGTCTTTTTCCCACCAGTTGTAGGTTTGACTGTCCGCATTTTCGTTGCGGAGTCTGCTCATAAGGGCGAACAAGGTAGAACCCGTGTTCATTCCTTTGGCGTTGCGACGAAGTACGCCAACCTGCCACTCTCCGACATCATCGGAAGAATCTGCGGTTGCACGGGAAAGATAACCAGCTACATTAGACATATATTATTTGTTGAAAATTGAGTTCGTTGATTTCTCACATATTTGTCCATTTGGACACCTATGGCAATTGCATTGTAATTCTCTTTGTGATATGATGGAATGATGAAAACCAATAAATCATTGAAAACAAAGAACTTAGACAGAGTCTTGAGCTATGTATCAATTCCAAAAAAAATTGATAAGATGCTTAGGAAGACCGCAAAAACAATCGGAATTCGGTACAATCCCTTGGGAGTTTTGCTGGAAATGTTCGCGGACAACATATTCAAGGACGCTCATTTGAACGCAATTTTTAACAAGCCTTCAAGGATTTACGCCAAAATTAGCGAGGAAGATGTTAGGAGCATCAGATCCTCAAGAATGAAGCACATAGCCATCGCTGCAAAATATTTTATTTCGGAGTCGATGGTGTCTAAGATCAAGTCTCACAAGATTTATGCTTGGGTCAAGGGTTAAAAGAATCCTGCCGCTTCAAGTTCGGAAAAATGTGAGGACTGCTTACTCTTTGCTCTTGGTGCATTACCCCCACCAATTGATCCAGTTGGTGCTGGAGGTCGCTTCTTGGTAGTCACTTCTTTCTCTTGGATCGGTCCCAACCGTTCCTTAGTGGTTTGAAGCAAAACATTTTGGAAGTTTTTTTCCAGTTCATTTAGCCGTCTCCAGTAGTATTGCGAGTTGGCACTATTGGGATTGTGGCGAAGAATTGACGCAATGTCAGCGTGTTCGTTGTGCAGGTCAATCGATGTCTGGCGGAGCGTTCTGATTCCGTCTTTATGTGACCCAATCAAGGGTTCAGACCGAATGAAGTTGTTCTCGGTGTTGTACTGCTGGACTTTCTGTTGCTGTTGAGTAATTGGGGTCAATTGGTCGTTCAATCTATCAAGGTGCGGTCCAATCGCGGACACCACCCATTGGCGTACACCCTCGTCAACCTTAGCCAAGAATTTACCGAATGCGTTGACATCCCCATCAGCCAGAGCTTGGTCGAACTCTTCTTGAGAAGGGGCATAGCGTTGAGCCGCATCATCGAGGAATTTATTCCTACGGGTTTCGATTTCGTGTTGCTTCTCAGACTCATCAAACTCTTGTTCCCAGCGTTGGGTTCTTTCGTCCGCAGGAGTCTTTTTTTCTTCGTGATTACGCAACGCTTCGTAGCGTTTTTCCCACTCTGATCGCGGGAGTTCCTCGTTGCCAATGCGAATAAAGTCGTCAGCCTCTTTTTGCTGGCGAGCGGGAGAGCTTCTGGTGTCTTGCCTATTTTGGGGTTCTGGCTTGTCATCATAGCCAATTTCTTGCTCAGAATAGCCATTTTCTTGCGGAATTTGCTCTTTTTCTGGCTCTCCAAGCTGTACTGGAGCCTTCTTTGGAGCTTTTTTCTCTGGTTTTTCGCCAATTACGATGGGAACATCCTTATATTTGCTCTCCATCTTCTTTCTGACCTCTTTTGCCTCCTTTTCGATGGATTTGCTGGGAAATTCATCGAGTCCAAGCTCCCAAGCGACATCGACCTTGCTGATTTTGACTCCATCTTGTCTGGTACGGGGTTCAGAGGGCTGATGGATCTCTGGTGCTGGCATTTCCCGCCTCGGCGTGACATCGATGGATGTCCCAGTTGGGGAATCGGATGCCATAACGGCAGTTCCGCCTTGAATTGAAGCTGCGTCTGGTGAATATAATCTCATTTTTCTGTTTTTGTTATTAGGGACAACGCAAGTTCTAGCCCTGCTATCTTCCCCTGTACTGTTTTGAGTTCTTCGGGGGCAACGGTTCTGAGTTGTCGATCAAGTTCTTCGATCTGATCCCCAATTCTATTGGAAAATACTTTATGTAATACTTTCATACCGTTCCATTGGATCCTTTCGATCCTCACTAGGTCAGAGGGATAGTTGAACTCCAATGCCACACGGGAATCTTGCGTACTCATAGCGTAGTTCCAATCGGCGTTGCGGGTTCCGCACTAGGGGTAGGCGGGACTTGGGCGGCGTTAGGCATTCCGCCCTGCTCTGGGGCTTGTGGGATGCCCTGTGGACCTCCCTGTGGAGGCATACCTTGTTGAGGCATACCTCCGCCTTCTGCCAGCATCCTTGCTTTGGCGTTACGCTTCGCCGTCTCTTTCGAGATGATGAAGTTTTCCGCTGGGAGTCCAGACTTTCTAGCCGTCCAAAAGAGGAGTGCCTTCGCGTCCATATTCCCTGCAACTGTGTTATCGAAAGCGGCTTGGAACGCTGGGTTACCGCTCGCTTCGATCAATCGTGATGCCGCCGCAACTGCCCTGCTGTCCGTCCCTGCCAAGGAACCATCGTGAGGCGTGACATCGAACATAAGCTGGATGTCTGGGTCGCCAATGCGTGGAGGTTGTGCCTGTGGAATTTCTCCAACGCTGATCCTACGCTGGTTCTCTAAATCGTGACGGTGCTGTTCCGCTAATGACTCTTGTTCGTTCATTGGTTCTCGGCGGATGTTCATAAACTTTGGATTCTGTTGCGTGGGTTCGTACCGTTGGTTGTTGCCAATGATTCGGAGTGCAACGACATCTGGCATCCATTGCTGGAAGTTCATCACGATGCGTCGAGTCTGTCTGACCAAGGATCGGACGCTAAGGTTACGAGCGATTGTTGAAATCCGTCCCATTGCCATCTGTGCCACATCTTGGAACTGCCCTAGCGTCTGACTAGGGTCTTCCGTCTGACCTTGGATGTTAGGATTAGCTCCGCTCGTTTCTTCCATCACGCCCTTCCACATCTGCATTTCGGAAGGGAAGTTTGCGGTGGTGTCCGTGATCGGGATTTGATATATGATTTGTTCTGGGGACACGCCTTGACCCTCTTCGGTCCTTAGAATCGCTTGACGGATGCGGCTGGTGTCTTGGAGTACGGACTCGATGTCGCACTTGGTAGCGTCCGCCAAGAACATCATACCGCTACGAGCGATCTGTTCTGCGTGTCGCCACTTGAGGTCATCGACTTGGTCTTGGGTTGGTTTTAGAAGCAACGCGATGCTTGGGCTGAACTGCATATGTGCGTTGGGACGAGCTTCTCCTACCGTGTACGGGAACTCCCCGTGTATATTCGTCATTACATTCACGGACAAGAGATCCATCTCCCCAGAAAGCAGGAACTCAATTAGCTCTTCTTCATCTTCCTTGTAGATCTCGTAAGTGCTTGGGCGACAACGAATAATGATGCTGAAACACTCCACCGTCCCACCGTCTTCCGTGTTGATCTTGTCAGTCAATGCCGTGTCTGGGGTTGGGTTGCCTCGCCGCTGACGCTCAAAGAAGCTGCGGCTGGTTGACATCAACGAACCGTTCGGCGTGATTGCCGTGATGCCCTTCCTCGCCCGTTGGTTCTTGATTTTCTCTACCACCGCAGGGATGACATACTGGTAGTCGTCAATCGGCAACTCTGAGCGGCGTTTCAGTTCAGACCAAGATAGGATGACGCGATGCCCAGCGTATCGGCATTCTTGGAACCTTGAGATCGGGATCGTAGGATCACATATGAAGTCATATGGACTGATGTTCGTGATCTTCGTGAACCCTCCAACCTTCTTCTTAACGGTCTTCCACCTAGTGACTTTCTCTGGTTCCTCATCGGTTGGGATTGGTTTTTTCGTGATCGGGTCGATCTCTTGTTCTGGTGGGATCTCGTACTCTACCGCTACTTTTTCGTTCTCATATGTGTCCTGCCAGTAATCGTACTGGATTCCGCGATTAAAAATAATACAATCTTTAATGTATAAGAACCCGTCGATGTACGAGTCGTTCTGCTGGTCGTTCCACGCTAACAACTCGTTTACTGCGTCCGCCTTGACGGTGTCGTTGCCGTGTCTTGGTTCGACTCTGCGGTTGGTTTCCCCGCCGAACAGGATCTGAGAGATTGCAGTAGCCAAGACATCAATCTGGGTCGCCCCACAGGGATGACTGTAGTTTCTGGTTGCAGTCCGATCCAGCTTGTCGAATGTAGCTGAGTTCGTCCCCGCTGGTAACCCCGCTAGGGCGTTTGCAAGGTCATTAGCAGCGTCGAAGTCTGGCAGGAAGTAGTTGAGCGTCTGCAACCCGTTCTGCACATAGTCACACGCCAACTTCGCAAGCCTGTGGTATAGCTCGGAGTTGTAGTGCGTACTCTTTTGATCCAACCGTAAGGCGAGTGATTTATCCATTATACCCAGACTAATTTAAACGCTACCGATCCTCCAGTAAAAATTCCGAATGCAGTAGGAGGAGTTGGCAGACAGAGGAATGTTGGAGCTGACACCTTCAAAGGAATTCCTGTGTCTCCCGTTACGCCCTTCAATGTAATCGTTGAAAGGTTCCCAGTTGGAGGCACAATGAACACCCCACCAGAAGTGGAGAATGTCGGACAAGTGGTTGCGTCAATTGTTGTGAATCCGCTAATCGTTAGCAACTGGACGGTACACACGCTATTGGCGTTATATAGCTGGGTGTCGATGACGGTGGCATCGTCGTTCCCCATATTGAATGTAACGCCCAGCGTGGTTCTGGATACCCCTACTTGTGCGGTACTCCCGCCAATGTTTTGGTATACCGTCATTGCGTTCCCCCTTGCAATCCCTTGGGCATCTTGGGCGGCTCGTTTCTGCCAAGGACGATGTCGTTGGCGGGGTCACCGTCTGGGCTTTTGATGTAGTACACGGAAGACCCGTCAGCTTGGAGCTTGATGTCCCAAGGTGGTTTGGTGGGTTCGTCTGGGCTAGGCAACCCTCCTTGACCAGTCAAGTCCATTGGTTCGTCCATTGGTTCTTCCATTGGTTCCTCTGGCATTGGTTGCGGAGGAGGAGGAGTAAAGGCTGGGGGTCTCGCCCGTCCGCCTCGGATGTCTGGCATCACCTCCTCGTCGTCACCGTACTCGGCAGCTTTAGCCGCCATTGGCATTTCGGGGAAGAGTGCCATATTAGAATTTGAACCCAGACTCGGAGGGTGATTCGACTTTCATCTTGGGTTTCACGAACTCCTCTTCTTCGGGTTCCTCCATCGGTTCTTCTTCTTCCATATCGGAAGCGTCTCCTACGCTGCCGTCCATCAGACGATCAACGGTGACGGATACCCCGCCTTCGGTTGAGACTACGGTCCCGTGGAGCATCACGGTGAAGCTGTCGCCTTCTTGCAAGGAGTCGAGTCCAGCTTCGGAGAGCTGTGCTTCACTAAGCATTAGGGGTTCGTTGCCTTCTGGCATCTCGCCTTCCATTTCGGGCATCTGTTCTGCGGGTGGCATCCCTTCGGGCATTCCTTGGGGCATCATTGGTGGTTGTTGTGGCATAGGGTTCCTTTATATTTTATTTTGAGTTGTTGTGCAAGTATTATTTCGCGTGTCCGCTCATCTTCCGTGGTCGTCCGCCCTTCTTCCCGTTCTCCCTAGAACTCTTGGCTTTCTTCTCGCTGACATACGCCCCCATCATAGTGGCGGGGCTAATCTCTTTCCTACAATGTGGGCATTCAAACTTCATATGTGCCGTGTCTGAATGCTGCCTTCGTGTCTCGGTAGTGGAATGTTGCGGTCACCTTATCCCCACAATGGGTTATTTGTGCGGTCTTGTCAAACATTTTTTGGAATTCTTTGATCGTCGTCAACTTATTCCTAAAACTTTTCGTCTTCAGACATTTCAAGCAGTCTATCTTTTTCAAGTTAGTCGTTGTCTTGGAGGAGCGTGACCCACAGGCTGGTAGGCGTACCTTACCATTTACCGTTAACCACTTCTGCTCCCAATGGTCGAAGTGGTCGTTCTGCATCCTGTTGTCTAGGTGTGTGGTCATATACTAGCGATAGGTTATTGGGTTAGCTTTGTCAACTGGTAATTTTAGGGAAGCTATCGGTAGGTTATGTTGTGAAAATGTGGGTATGCTGTTCGGGGGGTATGCCCGATATGCAGAAAAAATACCATTCGCGTTCTGTCCCAAATATAATTCATATGTCACCGCGAATATAATTCATATGTCACCGCGAATATGATTAGAATGTATTATATTCGATATAGAATAGAATATGGTTAGACGGCTAGATGGAATGGGCATATGGCTAGATAGACGGCTAGATGGAATGGTTAGACGGCTAGATAGAATGTATATAGGAAAGGGATATGATTTGGTTAGATGCATATACAGCCTTGGTTAGACGGCTAAATAGAATGGGTTAGACGGCTAGATAGAATGGGTTAGACGGCTAGATAGAATGGGTTAGACGGCTAGATAGAAATTAGTTTGGAGTTTGGCACAGGAAATGTTTCCAGACGATCTAGCCGAATTTGATAATGATATTTTCCAGACGATCTAGCCCATTATCGGGTTTGATGATTATAGTATTCTTATAATTTCCAGCAAAAATCTGATAGAAAAACAGCCTCGTATACGCCCCGTGGTGAGGCGAATAATACTATTATGTCCTTGGTACGCTAAAAATGCGTTTCCCTAGGTAAAAGGGGTGATAATGGCTATACCTCCCCCGATAATGCAGGGAGGTATAGCCAAAACGCCGTCGATCACGGCTAGGGGGCTTTAAACGCAAATGCGGGCATATTTGGCATTCCCCTCTGTACAGCCCATATTACCCCATAGCCAGAGAGGGGGGTTCCCCCTGTAGGGGAGGCTCTGGAGCGTAGATGTACGCTCCATAGGTCAGACGAGTGGGAGGGGGGCGGGAGACCATAGCGTAGGTGTACTCTGGTATGGGTTCGATATGGGACAGATCTCCTCCCATTGGACCATAGGTGACATAGGTAGTCGTCGCCCTGCTGATGTTGCAGGCTTAACTCACTCTCCGATAAGCACTTACAAGGATCCTATGTTGTCATATCATCTGGTTAGATGGTCTAACTCACTCTCCGATAAGCACTTATGAGACAGGATTTTCTGCGGAAGAGTCTATGCTCTCCAATGTGAGGTTTCCAGATCATCTGGAGGGGGTTTCTAGATCATCTAGAGGGGTTTATGACACAAAATTTTTGTGGTCGTAAGTTGCTCAACGATAAGCACTTACACGATATGTGGTTGGGCTTTTGAAAAATAATTGAAATTAAATGTGGACAGATGACCATAAGCGTCTATGGTGTTGACAGGTTAGTGGGAGCGGTTGGTGAGGACGAGACGAGCTAGTGGGAGTCCGCGAAGCGTCGAAATCTCTGCTGACAGGCGACATCACAAACAGGGAGAATCCCCAAGGGGGTTCTCAGCAGTTCTTTGACATATAGGTTGAGCTACCAGTTGCGGGGGATAAACTAGTCCATCAAAAAATGGCTAGGGTTACGATTATTCATTAATTTCGATTATTCTCTCCCCCTCGCATATTCACGATGCTATCAACGGATAGGATAATTCCTATCGATTGTATTTTCTATTGGTGGGGTGGGGGAGCAATCCCTCACCCCTATTCCCCCCCGCTTTCCTCCCCAGAACAGAAACCAATAAAATAGAAAACAACTACAATGAAATATCTCGAAAAGTCGGAATACACATTCCAAAACCTATTCTTCCTTAGCCCCTCCGTTGTCAACAAACGGGGGGTGTTCGGTCTCCTCGATCATATTCGGCGAGATTTGAAGGAGGTAGGTTTGCGGGGTAATGTGGCACTATCAGCACAGAACAAGGTCACCTTGATTGGATTGATGACTGCAAGCGATTACCCCCATAATGTCCTGCCAGCAGTCAATAAGTTGCCTGTGCCTCCGCCCCCTGTGAAGTCGCACGATTCGATTCCTGTGCCTTCTCCTGTGCCTTCTCCTGTGCCTCCTCCCCCTATTCTCCCCACAGAGGGGGAGAGTGAGGAAGACTACAAGGCGAAGCAACTCTTGGAGATCATTCGGTCCATCCAAGGGGTGGGGGTCACCCCCCTCGATGAGGATCGAGTGAAGCAACTGATCAGAGAGGAAAGCCCATTCAAGCGGGTGATCGTCTCCGCCCCTCATCGTGCTGACTTCGACGCTGGTCTCCAGCATCGTCAGTTCGCTGATCTGGTCACATATATCTCAAGTGGGGTCAATGTCTGGGTCACAGGGACGGCGGGTGCTGGCAAGACCACAGCCGTGAAGAATGTGGCTAAAGCCCTTGGGCTGAAGTACTTCTTCAATGGGGCGATTGACTCGGAGCATAAGGTTCTGGGGTTCATCGATGCACAGGGTCGCATTATTAGCCGTCCCTTCCGCCAAGCGTGGGAGTTTGGTGGGGTTTACCTCTTCGATGAAATCGATGGGTCGAATCCCTCCGCTCTCCTCGCCTTCAATGCGGCTCTGGCGAATGGCGAGTGCGATTTCCCAGATGGTTGCATCCCTAAGCACCCCGATTTTCGGGCTGTGGCTTGTGCGAACACATTCGGCGGAGGAGCCTCCGCTGACTATGTGGGTCGCCTCCGCCAAGATGGAGCCTTCTTGGATCGGTGGGTCTTCCTCGACTGGGAGATCGACAGCACGCTGGAGGAGCAAATCGCCCTCTCCAACATCGTTGACCAAGCGGTCGGTGGCGAGTGGATCAAACTGGTCCGAAAGTGCCGTGCGTCAGCCTATAAAAACGGCGTGAAGGTCATCATCAGCCCAAGGGCGAGCATCTTTGGATGCACGCTATTGCAAGCGGGAGTCGCTTGGGAGGCTGTAGTCGCCTCCGCCTTAAAAAAGGGGATCGACTCCCAAACTTGGGCGAAGATCAGTCAGTAGTAGTGCGGGGGGGAGGTTCGCCTCCCCCCCATTCCCCCCTCATATTTTCCCCTCCAGAACAGAAACAAAATAACCAAAATACAATGAACTACATATTCCAGAGTACGACAGAGTTTGTCGATAAGCTGAAGAGCATATATGCTGATAAGTCGCCATATTCCGTAAATCGGGAGGGCGAGTACTACCTCGATTCGATGGTGACAGCCGTCAAAGGTTCCCAACGCTATGTGCAGAAGGCTGTGGACCTCATCGATAGGATTGAGGCGAGCGTAGAGAGGGATCAGCAGGTCTGGCAGAGGGATGTTGTGGGAGCATATCCCAGCGTCCCAGATTTCCTCGCCAATGACCCAGAGTCTATGTGGAGGCGTGAGCCTACGGAGGACGACAACAGCCCAATTAAGATCTGGGTTGACCTCGTCACTTCTGGGGGTATCGACGCTAACATCATAGAGAGGCGAGGAGCCTGCATATCGGCGTTGATCCTCAGTTTGACTGCTCGTAATAGGGCTGTTGAGTTGTGGTCGATGACCAATATGGATGGTGATGATGGATTGACCAACATCTGCATCAAACTCCCATCCAATCCCATTGACATATCGGTGATATCATATATTACCTCTAGTGCTGGGTTTATGAGAACCCTGCTATTCGGATTCGGATACAAGCACAATGGGTTCACAGGGGCGTGGGGGAAAGCCCTCGCCAAAGGCACTTGGGAGGCGAGGACAGCCTCTTGCCGTAAGGTGCTGTTGAAGGGGTTGGCGAGCGATACGGATATCGTCATCCCTGCGATTCATTACTGCGACAGAGACAAGTTCGCAACGGATGACCAATGCATCGAATGGGTCAACACGATGGTCGCCTCTGTAGCATAGCCAGTAGGGGTGGGGGAGCAATCCCTCACCCCAATTCCCCCCTCATATTTTCTCCCCCAGAGCAATCAACCAATAATAGAAACCAAATATGATCAATATAACAATATCAGATAGTCCGAAACATTGGGGTCGCAATGACCTCATATCACAAGAATCCGCCATATTATTGGCGAAGAAACTTGCTTGGAGGCTTAGGCGATCCCACTTGCTAGTCAACTGGAATATCACTTGGGGAAAGCCTCAACTGAACCTCATCAAACTAGAGGGATATCCCTCTAGTGGAGCAAAAGCCATCAAGTGGGCGTTGGAGCAGGCTGACCGCTGTATTGACGAGGCTGAGGCAAATGAACGCGAACGGATGGCGTATAACGCCAGCAAGGGGTTGCATCAATTCACCTGCTTAGAAGACGAGTTCAATCCTGTGCGACTCATTGCAAGGGATTAGCCAGCAGGGGTGGGGGAGCAATCCCTCACCCCATCTCCCCCCAACCATTCTCCTCCCCAGAACAGAAACCAATAAATAGAAACCATATGTCAAATATACAATCAGTTATCACCATCAAGTTCGACCTCCCTTCCCTCGTATTTGAGGACAGGGTGAAACGAATCATCCTCTTCCGCGACCAATGGGACGCGAAGGGGAATGGAGGAGAATCCCCCTTCTTTGAGGGGTCTGCAACGACCTTGACTGCTCGGTCAGTCAAGGTCAATATGCACTCCAACTATCACAACTGCTACGGATGGATTGCTCTGGAATACCCAGAGTTTAGCCCACGAACCTCATTCGGTCTGCTTGGTCAAATCATTGAGGAGTTGCTTGGGACGCTGGAGGTTCGGGTGTACTCTCCAGAGCAACCCCCAACCCCACTCCAATGGCAGGGAATCTCCGTCGAATGTGACGGAGAACCCCTCCAATGGGGATGGATCAGACCCCAACCTTGGGGCGACTGGTTCTGGGTTCCCAACCCAACGGAGCAACCCGAAATTCCCATAGTGGAATGTGAGGTTGCCTAATATGTTCCCCCCAGAACCCCCTCCCCCCTACCTCTTTCCTCCCCAGAACAGAAACCAATAATAGAAACCAAATATGATAACAAACCTAACGCCCCACCCTATCGTCGTAATATGTAGTGATGCATACCACAATGAGACCAAAGTAATCATCCCCCCATATGGAAAGGTAGCTAGGGTCGAAACCTCGACCCAATGCGATGGATGGTTGATGGAGGATGGAGTACCCATCCCCCTGTACCGCACAGAGATGGGAGCCGTCATCGACCTCCCCCCGCCCCAAGACGGGGTGATGCTGATCGTATCCAGCATCGTGAGGGGTCAGCGTCCCCTTCGTAATGACCTCCTGTCCCCCTCTGGGTTGGTCAGAGACGCAAATGGCAATGTGATCGGTTGCCAAGGCTTAAGTCGTTAAATATGTTCCCCCCAGAACCCCCTCCCCCCAACCTCTTTCCCCTCCAGAACAGAAACCATCAAATAGAAACCAAATATATGTTCGCGGTATTCGACACATTCAGCAATTGCATTGTCAGTAGGCATCGCACATTGCCAAACGCCGTTAAGGCATCGAGGAAGCATCTCAGGCTAGTGCAGAAAAGATACGGCAAGTCGTCATATATGACATATGGGTTCGCCGAATGGACTGGTCAAGAAAATGACCGATTTCCTTTGGGCTTACCATATGGATACAGAGGATGGAAAGCCATCCAACGATACGACCTTGAGGAGGCGGGGGTCGATCTGGACTAGCGTTTGCCTTGTGCGGGGGGAGGTTCGCCTCCCCCCCATTCCCCCCTCATATTTTCCCCTCCAGAACAGAAACCAACAAATAGAAACCATAATATGTCAACCATAGCCAGTAATATCAAAACCTCAGTAACCCAAACTCCCACAAGCCTCGATCTGTGGATGGAGTGGAAAAAGAATCTTACATATCGCACTCGCAATGACGGGTTGGAGGCTTGGGAACTCGCAGTCATTTGCGAGATGGTTCAAAGTGGAGAGGTCAGAAGGCGTGACCAATACTGGGCAGGATATGTGAGTCTGCTTGAATTCCTCCAGCGGGAATATCTCGGTCACTAATCGTTCGCCTTGTGGGGGTGGGGGAGCAATCCCTCACCCCTATTCCCCCCTATTATTTTCCCCTCCAGAACATAACCAAATAACCAAATAGAAATAAAAACATATGACGGCAGAACAATTAATTAACGAAATCAGATTAGTAGCCCAAAACGGAAATGTTCGTTTGAGGGATTTGCGAGTAAATATCCGTATGTCATATGACGAGGATGTTGCGGAGGTTGCTGGAGTAGCGGAGGATTTATTCTCCCAAGACAACTCCACTCTGGTGAGCATTTGTCTCGTCCCTCTGTTGGAGGACGAGTAGCGTTAGCCTAGTGGGAGTGGGGAGCAATCCTCGCTCCCACTCTTCCCTCCAGACGATCTAACCTCCCTCCAGCATATGAGCATTCAACTTAATTGCTCATATGCCTTTCTTTTGCGTTTAAACGCCCCTAGAACGCTTCCTCCCACATATTTAATACCAATACCCCACTCGGATACGATAAACGCATATGCCAGGCAAAGAACGCAAATGCGAGGCTGTTGCCTTGTGGGCGTGCGTGCGTGGGCGTGCGTGCGTGGGCGTGCGTGCGTGGGCGTGCGTGCGTGGGCGTGCGTGCGTGGGCGTGCGTGCGTGGGCGTGCGTGCGTGGGCGTGCGTGCGGGAGG
>Ga0209500_10000345_pt1 | contig 40706 bp, 38 predicted proteins | sample S_140212_EF_Meta_FD_187323 | JGI IMG/M metagenome (GOLD analysis project Ga0209500, IMG submission 187323) | Freshwater microbial communities from Lake Simoncouche, Canada to study carbon cycling - S_140212_EF_MetaG (SPAdes) (version 2) | ecosystem: Environmental > Aquatic > Freshwater > Lake ... | reverse complement strand
AAGAGGGACTGTACCAGGTTCTGCTGGTGTATAAAAACTCTCGTCGATTACCGTAACTTGTACGCCTGGTGATGTTAGTGCCATATCGCCTATTCTCCTGGTAATAGTTGCTCATAATATTTAGCATTCTATTCCAAAAACAGCGAGTTAAGCACATAACAAAAGGGGTCTAAAAGGGTAAATATTAGATGCGACCACTCTGCAAGGCCTGCGCACAGCGCCCTAGAGCCATTAACTATTATAAAGATTCTCGAACCTATTACAGAACATTGTGTGAGGTTTGTTTATCACACGGGGCAGGTGCGCATATTCCTCGGTGGCAACGTGCAGGATACAAGCCCAAGCCTATATGTGAAAAATGTGGATATCGATCTCAACACCCCGAGGTGTTTCGTGTGTTCCATATAGATGAAAATCTCAACAACTGTAGACCCAATAATCTTAAAACTGTGTGCTTGAACTGTGCTGCTGTCTTAGGCAAAGAGGGTATTGCTTGGAGGCAAGGCGATCTGGTGGCTGATTACTAGATTTTCGCTCTGGGCATACAACTCATCGATAGAACCATTGTTGTTGATAATGCTGTCAAAATCACTGCCTAACCATGCCCATTCCGATGCATGTATTTTGCGCATCTTCATAGCGTTGAGACCCACGTTGTTGCCCTGATTAGCACTGATAGCATCTGCATACCACTCAGGTAACTCACCACGCTGCACCCAAACAATCTGACCGCCTGCGTCTTTAATTGATTTAATTTCGTTGGGGAATCTGCAGTCTGAAATAACTATGTGGTCTTTGCTGGTGCGTAGTTTGTTTTCTAATGAAGCGATCCATATATCATCATGAAACGATCTACGACATACTTCTGTACCCCAGTATTGTAGTACCCATCTAGGAGTTAGTGTGGGCATATCTAAGCGTTCTGCCCACCAAGGATCTACCTGTTCTCGCCACTCACGAGCCTGTGCTGTGCGTCCTTCCAACATGGTTCGATCCCAACCGAACACACTGGCCACGGCATCTTTGAGTGTCGACGCAAAACTTTCTCTGCGAAATTCGTGAAAATTAACTAGATAATCGGCCACGGTGTCTTTGCCCGAGCCTATAAAACCGCATACACCTATGATCATAAACTGTCCCCTTTAGAACAATTATAATATAGATTAGTTATAAGGTCAACCAGTTATCCAGGTATAGCCGCTACCGCCGGGAACCAATTTCATCAAATCATCTATGAGTTTTTCCATTTCGGTTTGGCCTTCTGTGATCAGTGCTGTGCCGTTTAGCTGTGTGCCGCCTTGTGGGCCTGCGATTTGCCCAAACTTGCTTCGTGCTTGCCCCAGCATCATCTTGCAGTTGGCCAAACTGTAGTCTTTGATCCATTGTCCTGAATATACATCATCTATGATAGAAAAATCCGGTTTGGTATTGTAGACCTGTAACATCACACTTTCCTCACCGCGGGGACGTTGATGAATGATCAACTTACGACTCTGAGGATGATAGGTGAAATTAATAAAAGAACCAAACATTTTTCCAACCAATTCCTGATATTGCGAAAACAGTTCATAGGTTAATAGTCCTCCCATATTGGTACTGCTTAACAAATAGGTATTGGCATAGGCCAAGTTGAACGGTTCAAATACTGTGCCGCCCGTACCGTTACCGGTTCTAGAACCAACGCTGCGTCTAAAAATTTGACGTACCTGTTGAATTTCCTTGGGTAGAATATATTCGTTAGTACTCTCAGTGAGTGTTAAAAATACATAGCTTTCTTCCACAGCATTGTCGCTGCGCTGACGGAAAGTTGCTAGAGCACGGTTAAGTGCTGTATCGTAGTGTATAGGATCTAATTCTACATCTACCATGCCGTTGCCCAGCATGTTTTTGCAGTAGTCGTAAACAGAGTTTTTGGCTTGGTCTGATGTGCTCATACTGTTATTTATCGTAGCGGTAAATATACTACTATGCCAAGACTCAGTTTATACCGTCCCGAAAAGGGCAATGATTTCCGCTTTATCGATAGATCCGCCTGGGAAATGTTCCAGGTTGGCGGCACAGATGTACTGGTGCACAGATACATAGGCACAGGAGCCGCAATACAAGGCGATACGCCCAGCACTCCTACATACGCCACCGATAATGTAGCAAACATACAGGATCTGTTGTTTTTAGAAAACCGAGATCGCAAGTACGACCCCGATGTGTATGTCATGCGAGGCGTCTACAATATATCTGACATCGATTTCAACCTTAGCCAGTTTGGACTATTTCTACAGAATGACACTATTTTTATCACGTTTCACATCACCGACACTGTGGAAAAACTAGGTCGTAAAATCATAGCAGGCGACGTGATAGAATTGCCGCATCTCAAAGATGAATATGCTTTGAATGATCTAACATTTGCTCTGAAACGTTTCTTCGTGATAGAAGAAGTTAGTAGAGCAGCAGAGGGATTTTCAGCTACATGGTACCCGCACTTATATCGTGCCAAGTGCAAACCATTAGTAGACAGTCAAGAATTCAAACAGATTCTAGATGGTATTGCTGACAGCGATGCTTATCAAGGCACTTATAACGCCGGCATCACATATTATCCCGGTGATATAGTACTAGCAGCTAACGGTAAAAAATATCAGGTCATACAAGAAGTCACGGGCATTGCTCCGCCTAACAATACCTACTATGCACTGGCTGACACATTGAGAGATGTTGTCAGCACCTATGAAAAAGAAATGCAGATCACTGCTGCGGTGTTGGATCAAGCAGAAGCAGATGTGCCACGCAGCGGCTACGACACCAGCAAGTATTATACCTTGCAGAGAAACGCTGACGGAATAGTTGAATTAGCCACTGTGGATGCGGGATCTGTAACAGTGGATGCACAAACACAGGCCACCGACGAAGCAGGTAATCTACTATATGACACGGATGGTAATGCTATATATGTTGGACAGACTGCCAGCAGTGTAATATTGCCAACAGACGGCGATGGCTACGAAGGGTATCTAACCAAAGACGGTGTACCTCCTAATGGGGCTCCATTTACCGCAGGCATTTCATTTCCGGCTAGTCCTGTCAATGGCCAGTTTGCACTGCGCACAGATTATCTACCCAATAGACTGTTTAGATACGATGGCCTAAGATGGCGAAAATTTGAGGACAACGTTCGAATGACCATGAGCAATCTCGGAGCCAGCGATGTTGCTGCCGGTGAACCGTTTGCTGGCAAGGATGTGAGAAAGACACAAAAATCTACATTCATCAATAACCCTACTGTGAGCACCATCGATGGCCACGTAGTTAAACAAAAACAGAGCCTCAGCAAGGCTCTTAGACCTGAGGCAGACGAATAATGGATTTTTACTACGACGGACAGATAAGACGCTATGTTACACAGTTCATGCGTGTGTTTATTGGATTCAAGTATCAAGCAGGTGATGGTGAAGAACGACAGATTCCTGTGATGTACGGAGATTTAACTAGGCAAGTGGCCAGCATCATCAAAGATAACTCAGAAAATAAAATGCCTACGGTGCCAAGGATTGCCTGTTATATCACAGGTCTTGAAATGGATACCAACAGGCTCAGTGATCCTACGTTTATTTCAAAGATACATATCCGAGAACGCAGATTCACAGACGCCAGTGGTACTAGAGAATACACTGGCGCACAAGGCGGCAGCTATACGGTAGAACGATTGATGCCTACTCCGTTCAAGTTGACTATGAAAGCAGACTTATGGACTTCTAACACCGATCAAAAATTACAGTTACTCGAACAGATTTTAGTATTGTTTAACCCTAGTCTAGAACTGCAGACCACAGACAACTACATAGACTGGACCAGTCTCAGTGCCATGTATCTAAACAGCACTATTTTTTCAAGTAGAACCATACCACAGGGGGCAGAAAGCGACATAGATATCTGCAGCTTGGAATTTGAAATGCCTGTGTTTATATCGCCGCCTGCCAAGGTTAAAAAATTAGGTATAGTGCAGAGCATTGTGGCCAACGTGATGGACGATGAAGGAAATGTAATAAATCTCGAAGATTTAATTTATAATAACAGTACTACCGGTCACTATCAGCCTGGTAACGATGCTGTTGGTATTGGAGTAGGCGGTAGTCCGTTTGGCAGATACGGAATTCTGTTGTTTAAATCAAATACCGGTAATCCCAACGATAATCAATACGATCTAACATTGGTTAATGCCGTGGAGGCTGTGATATCACTAGGTCTCAGTGAAAAGGAAACAAAAACTGGTGAGCCGATTGATTGGAATATAATATTAAATACACAAGGCGGATATGTTCCAGGCAGTGAAGTTTTGTTTGGAAAATCCAACGGATTAAAAATAGTAGGAACATTTGTAATTAACCCGCTGGATCCTAGCATATTGGTAGTGTCCTTGGATACGGATACATATCCAGGTAATACTGATATACCCAGCTCCATACCGGGATTCAGTGCTAGAGGCACAGTGGATGCTATTATAGATCCCTACAAGTATAATCCGCTAGAAGTGTATGGCTCACACGCAGCCATACCGTTGGGGTTGAGATTTTTAATGCTAGATGATGTTAATAACAGTGTAAATCGTGGTGGTTACATCAATCTTCCTTCTCAACCTGCAGACAGTACCAGTGTGCCTTATCGCGGACCGCAGGCCTGGAGAGAACCCAGCAACAATGATTCATCTTGGGAAAATCAAGATGGCACAGACCCAGTTATCAAAGCCAATTCTATTATAGAGTGGACTGGGCGTACATGGACCACAATATGGGATCCAGAAGAAAATACCTTAGAGGCAGCAGACATACTAGGTGAGGAATTTAGTCCGACCTATATACAAAATATACGCACAGGTATCAAATACCAATGGGAAGGCACCCAATGGATCAAAGCCTTTGAAGGTGAGTATAAGTCAGGAGAATGGAGCTTCAGAACTTCAGATGGATAAGTACTGGCATGCAACAGCGTGCCGGATTATTATTCTTAGCTAAAACCACAGGTCGTATACTGCTGATCTTAGATGATGAGCGATGGACCGTGCCCACATTCCAGCGTAATAACAGCCTCTTAGAAGATGCAGATGAATTGTTAACTCAATATGCACAGGGCCGTATAGTTCCCATTGAACTATATTTGTCCGAAGATCGAGGTTTTGAATATGGCACATATGTGTGTGTGGTCGATCAAGAGTTTTTGACTCTAGCATCAAAGACTGTATGCTGGGCAGATTTAGATTGTTTGCCAAAACAACTGCACTCAGGGTTACGCACCACATTAAATAATCAGGTAATACGTGTAAAAATAGAAACTGTCATGGAGTTAATAAAAAATGCTACAACGAGCTGAAAGATTTCAAACCGATATAAAACATTATCGAGAAGCCATAGATAAGATTACAAATCCAGGAGCTAAACTTGAAGCTGAAAAACTTCTAAATAATTTAATTTTTGAAGTTAAAGGACTGGATATTACATTTACAGACATGGTCTATCAAAAACAATTGCCTTCCCAAGGTACCGAAATGCGTGAACGCATATCCGAAATAAGAAAAAAATTAGATTCTCAAATTAGACTCAACGGATGAGCGATTTTAAATATTCGTTTTCAATAGTCAACGATTCCGGTATCTCGCCAGCATTTATCAAAGCTAATTCTTATTTGATTAAAAATTCTTCTATCCTGGCTAGTGAAAAAGAAGCATTGAAAGGTCAAGCGATATTAGAGGAAATATGGCTTGCTGAATTTCGTGGAAAGTTATTCTACGATCAAGATGTAAAGGCGTGGACTAGAGTAGACTTCGATAGTGAACAAGATCTGACAATGTTTTTAATTAAATGGGGTTGATTCTACCCAAATATTTTTTGACTGCAAGTCAATTCCAAATACTGCTGCCTGTCTAGATACTTGTTCGGCAGCATCCGGACCATAAAATGTCTGTATCCCTTGATCTAAATGGCTGAACAGATTGTACACGATCATATAAAACTCAGCGTAGGGACTCCACGACACATATATTCCCAAACTTCCCGGTGCGTAATAAATCTGTTCCCAAAAAGCTACGTCGGGAACAGTAATTTCTCTATCTTGACCCCACCCAGGCGGAACTATGGTGTTCGTTGGTCGAATGTAACTAGAAAAATCTAATTTCCAAGGATGATTTAAAATATCGTGAGTGGATCGAATAATCAACATTTAGTTGTTGAGCTTGCCGCCATCTTGGGGGATAACTTCTTCAGGTAATCCTTCGATCCATGCCTGTCGTTTTTCACTCCATTGATACAACTTACGCGGTATAGGGTCATCAACACCTGCCGATGGATCAGGATTAGGAGTTGGAGCTTTCCATACATGGTTAGCATCGTCGAATGTCCAGGAAGGAAATGGTTGCGGCCCTTTTGATGTCGTAACGGTTTTGCTGATACTTGCTATTTCTTTAGAGTCGCTGATAGTACCTACGTATGCTTCAACATTGTAAGAAAAATTTGCACCTAATAGTTCATGCGATTTTCCGATCAGTGTTGTTTTCATTAATTCGTATTTGATTGGTGCAACTGGATATCGGGCTGAATATATTTCGTTGCCGTCTTTTGTTAATTTTAATTTAAATTCGATATCAGACACATCTCTGTCGATGTCGTCTTTAGAAAAAACATTAAATTGTACTTCGGTATACTCATGTCCAATCTTGGAATCATCTATACTCAGTGTGCGCTCTAAAATATCGTAAGTAATTTTTAAAATATCCATGATCTGTTTCCTTGGTAATTTAGCATCTTATATTTAGTTAATAATTTTCCTGTCAAATATTTACCCACTAAATACTCAGCTATGCTAATCACTAACATTTTTTCAAGTTTTATTGCCTACGAACAACTAACTTTGGATCTAGAAAGGCTTAAAAATTATTGTTACTCTCTTAAGAATTTATCAAATGGACGAATATTGAGTAACTACGGCGGATGGCAAAGTGACGATCTACCGTTGGAATCTAAAGACACTGAAGAGTTACGTGCAGTCATTAATAACAAAATTGTAGAAATATTAAAAAATCTAGGGTTGACTAACGAGTTTACAATCAGTAACTATTGGTTAAATGTAAACGGTAAAGGTGATTTCAACAGACCGCATCGCCACGGTTTTTCTACATTATCGGGTGTAATATATATTAGTGCTCCTCCTAATTCTGGAAAATTAGTGTTAAGGAATCCTAATCATGCCCATGGTTTTTGTATTGATGAAAAAATAGTAACTGATTGGAATCAGTTTAATTCGTTTACTTGGGAAATCGAGCCTGAGCCAAACAAGATGTTGGTGTGGCCAGCATGGATAGATCATTACACATTACCTAATAACTCAAACGAAGATCGCATTTCGCTTGCATTTAATATTTTAGTCACATGATGCTACAAGTATACGACAACATATTTGACGACAAATATATTTTTGAACTCAACGAATTATGTGACAAACTACCTAACATTCCACATAACGTTGCTAACAGCCAAACGTGGCCCTATGGTAGAGTCGGCACACACAATATCATGGGGGCGACTTTGTTTAGGAAATTATCCGACTATGTCTACGAGTCAGGATGCCCTTTGCAATTGATGTGGGCATTTGATCACTTTGCAAATAAGATATTAAAAGAGCCTGTTGAATTAAAAGAAATATATTCTAATTTACAAGTTATGGGCATGGACGGGTCGTCCCACACCGACACCGGTGGTGGTTCTAAAACTGCTATATTGTTTACTACCTACAACTGGAAGAAAGAATGGGGTGGTGAATTTCAAACTCTTGATCAGCAAGGAAATGTCACTAATACTATTGACTATGTTCCTGGAAGAATTCTATATTTTGATGCAGACATTCCGCATCGTGGGCTAGGGCCAACTGTTCCTGGCGTGTATAGGCACAGTATTGCTTATAGGATAAAATAATGAAAATCGCATTTTATACCGTGTGCGAATTACCTGTTGCAGTTATCGACGAATACTATGACAACCGTGCCTGTGATCGCATCTGGCAAGAATTATGCTTTTTAAATAACGATCAAGGAAAACTTCTAAACCCATCAGCAACCGGAAGTGCATTAGATCTAACGACCGGGGTTCCTCTAAAAAGAAACCATGGTATAGATCTGGAGAGCGTGTATGCAGACCATGCAATTTCAAATATTTTAAGAGAAAACAAAAAACTATTTAGAGATGAACTCACTGATCAATTAATGGGGCACCATGCTTTTTTTAGATATCTCAGAGGAGATCCAGAAAACAGCACATTGGTACAATATTATGAGAACGGAGATCATTATAAAAAACACACCGACGGTGCAGTTATAACTGCCATTACATTTTTCTATCAAGGACCTAAGTCGTTTTCCGGTGGAAATTTGATTTTTGAAGATAAATTACAAATAGACTGCGGGTATAATCGAACGGTAATTTTTCCATCTATATTGTTCCATGCTGTTGAGTCAGTTAGCATTAGCAGCTCGTTGGTAGGTCAAAATTTTGGCAGATATTCTATAACCCAATTTGTAGGTAATCCTATCGGGGATCAATTAATACAACAGAGGTAATACCATGGCATTATTAGTAAACAATCTTTTTCCTGGCCATATAGAGCCAGACACCGTTGTAGGTGGCTGCATTGATATTTTTGAAAACGCTTGGCCTAACTGGGCTGAAACAATTCAGGCAGTTGAGCAACAGGTCAAGAACACTGATTCAGGTGTGTATTGGGAACGTGCAGAAACTATGAATCTTGGTCCTTTTCAAAATCACAGAACCAATCAAGTCATGGAAATCAGTCACCTGGCCAATGTCGCTGAGAATAAACTATTGCAGAATGTTCATAATCAAATGAATTTGTTGTTGCTGGCCGCTACAAACTCCTATTCAAAACGCTACGGTATCAATGAAGGGTTCTGGCATGAGGGATATAACTTATTGAAATATAGCCAAGGTCAACAATATCAAGCACACTACGACGGCGGTACTGGAGTAGGCAGAGTGGTATCTGCAATAATCTACTTAAATTCAGACTATGATGGCGGTCATCTCGAGTTTCCAAATTTTAAAATAAAAATCAAGCCGGAACCTGGAATGTTAATTTTGTTTCCGTCAAACTATGCTTACAAACACGTTGCACACCCAGTAACTGGTGGTACAAAATATGCATTGGTAACATGGATTAAAGATAGACAGATGTCATGAAATATAAAATTATTGATAATTTTTTAGAGGAACAAGAATTTAAAAATATCCAACAGACAATGTTAGGTAATGCGTTTCCTTGGTATTTCAATGAAGGTGTGACCTATCAAGATCTGTCCAAAGATTATCTTCATAATTTTCAATTCACACACATGTTCTGGAATGTAACCGGTAGACTTGCTCAAAGTGAGTGGAGCTCGTTGTTGGATCCTGTGATTGCGAAAATTGATCCAGCAGCCATGCTTAGGATGAAAGCCAATCTCATGCCCGTGACTGCTGAAAGGATTGTTCATCAATTACACATTGATCTCGATCATATAAAATGCACAACTGCGGTGTTATATCTAAACACCAACAATGGGGCTACGATATTTGAAGACGGGTCAGAAGTGCAGAGCGTTGCAAATAGATTAGTATATTTTGATTCAACTGTTCGACATACTAGTTCATCTTGCACTGATAAAAAAGCAAGATGTGTTATCAACTTTAATTACATAGGTAAAGATTTACAATGAATATAGAATTTTTACCGTCATCTGAAGATGTTCAAAATTTTATTGAACCACCTCAACCTGGAAAATCAACAATCCCGCAGTGGTTCAAAGATATGCCAGGATTTAATCCCACTCGAGATCCGTTGATGTTTGACAATGAAGGCACGTTGGTAAACAAACATTTAAAAATGTGCATGCCGTTTATTGATGCCATAACTGGCGGGTTTGTTCAAAAGACTTGGTGTGACATTTATATTAAACCAGGTGGTAACGGAACTGCTACTTATAATTGGGCGCATAATCCTGCACCGTTGGGCGATCGAGGAAAATGCAATGTTCCAATCAGTGACAAATATTATCCGCTAGAATTCCATTGGATTGTTCCCTGGATACCTAAACTTCCAGACGGATACAGTTTATTAATCACGCATCCGCATAACAGATTAGATCTTCCGTTCACTACACTATCCGGAATTATAGATGCAGATAAATTTCATCACGTGGGATTTGGTCAATATCCTTTTTATATCGATCATAATTTTGAAGGTATTATTCCACTCGGAACTCCTATGTTTCAAATGATTCCTTTTAAACGTGATGACTGGAAATCAACAATAAAAGAATTTAATATCACAGAGCAAAAGAAAAAATCTTATCTATCACTAAGAGAATACTGGAGCGTCTATAAAAATCATTTTTGGCAAAAGAAAAAATATGACTAATTTGAATCCCGAAAAATTTAAAGAAAACGGATATTGCATCATAAGATCAGCAATATCCAACGAGCTGCGAGACATCATCACGCAGTATGCGTTGTTTGATGAAATGCAAGACTATTCAGCTGATAAAAATCAGGTCATCGGAGCTCATTCAAAATATGCTGATCCAGCAATGGAGGCGATATTGTTGCATTTGCACAGTATCATGGAAGCCAACACCGGTCTTACCCTACATCCCACATATTCTTTCTATAGAGTTTATCGCAGCGGTGATGAGTTAAAGGCGCATCGAGACCGACCGTCGTGCGAAATTTCAGCAACTCTGTGTTTTAATTACAGTTATAATGATGCAACATATCAATGGCCTATGTACATCAACGATCAGAATACCGCTGCTGATCTTAGACCAGGCGATATGTTAATTTATAGAGGATATGATCTTACCCATTGGCGAGAAAAATTTAATCCTCCCGAGGACAGTTGGCATGTGCAAGGATTTTTTCATTATGTAGATGTCAATGGTCCTTACGCCGACTACAAAAATGACGGACGTGACACTATTGGTGAATCTAGAACTAAAAAAGCAACACCAGACAAATCGTATATAACATTTACACAATGATAATTGAATTTATTCCTTCTAGTAAGGCAGTGTTTGATAATGTTCCTATTCCAGAACGTGCAACATCTAACTTACCTCAATGGTACAAAGATGCGCCTGCGGCAAGCACTGCCAAACACATGGAAGTCGATCAAGAAGGAAAAATAGTCAAAGGATTGAAATCCTGCACTCCATTTATTGATGCGTTGACTTCAGGATACATTCAAAAAACTTGGTGTGACATACATATCGAATTTAATAATGGTGAATTTAATTATCGTTGTGGTCAAGATCCTATAATAATGGAGCACCGAGACAAAGTCAACACCGAGATCACTGAGCAATACTATCCTATTGAATTCGCATGGTTGATGCCGTGGATTCCCAAACTACCCAAAGGCTATAGTATACTATGCACTCATCCTCACAATCGATTAGATCTTCCGTTTACAGCACTCACCGGGATCATCGACTCCGATGAGTTTTATCACGTTGGGTTTGGTAAATTTCCTTTTTATATTGAAAAAGGATTCACCGGTACCATACCTGCGGGTACTCCGATGTTTCAAATGACTCCATTTAAACGCGACTCGTGGGAATCTAAAAAAATTAAATACGAAGAAGAAGCACAAACTAAAAGAGAATACACATATCTTAGAGAATTTTATAATGTGTATAAAAATAAATTTTGGAAGAAAAAATCTTATAGGTGATTTATGAAAATAGTAATTGTAGGTGGCGGCACTGCTGGATGGTTAGCTGCATATTGCTTGTGTAAAGCACAACCAGGACAGCATGATATCACAGTGGTAGAGTCATCATCCATTGGCATCATCGGAGTTGGAGAAGCTACCACAGGACTAACCAAAGATCTGCTAAACGGCGTATTATTTCCAGCGGCAGTTGACATAAAAGATTTTATTAATAAAACTGATGCAACTAATAAAATGGGGATTTATCACAAGGGTTGGGCCAAGAATAAGGAGTCGTATTTTGCTCCGTTAGATGCCTCAAGTACATTTCAACTGAACAACGATTTTGTTTTTAAATATGCATTTCAAAAATTTGGTTACGATAAATTTCATATGGCGTCGAGGGCAGGAGTAAATTGGGAGAATCAAAATTTTGACGAATTCCATGCTTATCAATTTGACACACATAAAGTAGGCCAATTTTTTAAAGAAATATGTTTGAAAGAAAATATTAAAATTATCGATTCTGTGGTAACACAGGTAAATCTCAATGAGTCGGGTGGCATAGACTCTGTAATTTTAGAACAAGGTTATTCTGTTAGTGGTGATTTTTTCTTTGATTGCACCGGATTTAAACGAGTGCTGATGGAAGCAGTTGGTTCTAAATGGATCTCGTATAAAAAATATCTTCCTGTTGATACTGCAATGCCGTTTCGATTAACTTATCAATCCAACGAAAGACCATTACCAATGACCACAGCTCATGCAATGTCATCTGGATGGATGTGGGATATTCCATTACAATCAAGACGTGGTTGCGGTTATGTGTTTGATAGCAATTTTATTTCCAAAGAAAATGCACAGAAAGAAATAGAAAGCTATCTAGGGATGGAAATTGAGCCTATCAAGTTCATTGATCTATCTAGTGGAAAGAGTGATACGTTTTGGAAAAACAATGTGCTGTCATTGGGCCTATCATCTTCTTTTGTGGAGCCGTTAGAGTCAACATCTATACACAACACCATTGTACAGATCATGGTTTTTATTGATGAATTTCTGTCTCCTGTTGCTGAAAAAACCGTTACAAAAGAAAACGAAAAACTATACAATAAAAATATTGATACATTATTTGAATATGTATTTGATTTTTTATCTCTTCACTATCAAGGTGGTAGGGATGACAGTGAGTTTTGGAGAAACATTAAAAACAATAAGATCGTGACTGACTACACCCAGATGTTAATCAACAAGTCAAAAGATAAAATTATCGGCGCCACCACATTTGATAATGCTAATCCTAATGCCCCAGGTGCTGCATTGTGGAATTGGGTCATGGCTGGTCTGCATATTATAACTCCAGAACAGGCTAGGCAAGAATTAATTGAAACAGGAATGATGTCAATCGCTGAACATCACTGGGATGATTTCCATACTAATTTACTGCACCAAAAGAATAGATCACACGCATGGTCTACCAAGCCATATGTTGAGTACACAAAATAATTTATGAAAATAGTAATTGTGGGTGGTGGCACTGCTGGATGGTTAGCTGCATATTGCTTGTGTAAGTCTCAGCCGGGACAACACACTATCACAATTATTGAATCGTTGGCAATTGGCATTATTGGTGCGGGCGAAGGTACTGTAGGATCCATGCATGACCTAATACACGGCGATTTATTTCCTGTTAAAATTGATGAGCAAGACTTTATTAACAAAACTGATGCAACTAATAAAATGGGGATCTATCATAGATTTTGGGGTAAAGGAAAGCATGAATATTTTGCTCCTTTAGCAGGGGGGCCTACAGCAAAATCAAACTGTGATTTTGTTTTTAAATATGCATTTCAGAAATATGGATACAATAAATTTCATCTTGCTGCGCAAGAAGGTTTACATCTAGAAGAAAAACAATACGACGAATTTCGTGCATATCATTTTGATGGACACAAAGTAGGACAATATTTTAAAGAACTATGTTTAAAAGACAATGTTGAAGTAATCGATTCAATAGTAAAAAAAGTAAATCTCAACGAACACGGCCATATTGCATCGTTGACACTTGAAGAAGGATATACAGTAGTTGGTGATTTTTTCTTTGATTGCACCGGTTTTAAACGAGTGTTGATGGAAGCAGTTGGTTCTAAATGGATCTCGTATAAAAAATATCTGCCTGTTGATACTGCAATGCCATTTATAATAAAACATAAAGAAGGAGATTCTCCTCTACCAATGACCACTGCCACTGCACTATCGTCCGGCTGGATGTGGGATATACCGTTGCAGACTAGGCGAGGTTGCGGTTATGTATTTGATAGCAATTTTATTTCCAAAGAAAATGCACACCGAGAAATTGAAGAGTTTTTAAAAGTAGAAATAGAACCCATTAAGTTCATTGACTTTACCAGCGGTAGGGGCAGTGATTTTTGGAAAAACAATGTAATATCGTTGGGACTATCGTCGTGTTTTGTAGAACCTTTAGAGGCTACATCAATACATAGCACAATAGCTCAAACTATGATTTTTATTGATCAATTTTTGTCATCAAATTTAAAAAATACGATTACAAAAGAAAATGAAATATTATATAACAAGCATGTTTCTTCTATCTACGAATCAATTTTTAATTTTATATCATTGCATTATCAAGGCGGTCGAGACGACAGCGAATTTTGGCGTTACATTACACACGATAACGTGATAACTGATCGTACAAGACTGTTACTAGACAAATCTAAGAATAAAATTTTAAGTGCATGGATGTTTGACAACGGTAGCCGATATGCTCCGGATGCATCATTATGGAATTGGATACTTGCTGGGCTTCGGTTTATTTCACCCGAACAGGCTAGGCAAGAACTAATTGAAGCTGGTCAGTTTGAGCAAGCTGAACGCTACTGGACTCAATATATTAAATCAGTGCTTGGCTAGATGATACATATAGTAAAGGAACAGCGATGGCTATAAATGTGTATTGGGCGTGTGTTGAAGATCAGTGGATGCTTGCCGAAGAGCCGCAGACTGTGTCTTCAGTGTTCTACAGTAAAAATTTAATAGACGATAATCGAGGATCTAAACTCAACTATTGTCCATCATTTAATAAAAATTTAAAAAACTTGTATGCTTTGAAATCTATATACGAATATGCATTTAAAGTAACTGATCAAGGGCTGGCTACCAACATGTACGATCAGAAATTCTTTGAAGATCATGTGGTTGTTAGGTCAATGGATAAAAAATTCTTTTCATATCAAACCAAATACATATTTTTTACAGATGCCCCTAGTCTTAATGTGACATTTTACGAGTATCCGTTTTTAGAAAACAACAATATTACTACTAGATGCATCCCTGTTGCTGGACAATTTGACATAGGAAAATGGTTTAGAAACACTGAGTTTGCATTTTATCTGAAACCTGAATACGATGAATTTAAAATTGAGAGGGAAGAAATTTATTCTTATATGAGATTTCATACTGAAGAAAAAATTAATTTCGTTCAATTTAGATACAACGACAAACTAAACAGCTATGTTGGTGACGGATTTGCACTGACCTTTGGTCACTTCTTAAAAAATCTAGAAGATTTTTATAAGCTATTCAAGAATAAAAAAGCCATACTAAAAGAAATAAGGAACAATCTCGTATGAGAAATGTAAAAAAACTACTGGTAGTAGGTGGCGGTACTGCAGGGCTTGTATCGGCCATCATTCTTAAAAGAAAATTAGACATTGAAATTGATGTTGTGTATTCTAAAAATATTGGCATTGTTGGTGTCGGAGAGGGCTCTACTGAGCACTGGAAAGAGTTCATGGATGTTGCTGGTATTGATCAATACACACTAATAAAAGAATGTGATGCTACTTTTAAATCGGGTATCATGTTTGAAAACTGGGGCGATAAGACTTATTTTCATAATGTTATTGAACCGTTTTCTAAAACCAGCGGGCAATATCAATGCGTCTACGGCAAACAGATATCTGAAAACGGACCTGTTAATGCTCGGGGTGTATGGAATAGTGAAATCAGTGATTGGTTTGTTAACAAGCCAGACGAATATCATGCGTTTCAGTTCCATTTTAATACCAACAAATTAAATGACTTTCTGTTGAGACTGGCAGAATCGTTTGGCATTAATCTAATTGAAGATGACATATCAGACGTTGTGTTAGATGACGATGGATATATTAAAAATTTAATTGGCACAAAGCAACAGTATGCTTATGATTTTTATATTGATAGCACTGGTTTTAAAAGATTATTAATGAATAAACTTGGTGCTAAATGGCAATCCTACGGCGAGTATTTGAAAATGAAATCAGCAATAACATTTCAAACAGGAGACGAGGACAATTACAACTACTGGACTCTAGCTCGAGCAATGGACTACGGCTGGTTATTTAAAATTCCAGTATGGGGTCGACATGGCAATGGTTACATATTTGACAGCGATTACATCACTGCTGAACAGGCTCAAGCAGAAGTCGAGCAGCTACTTGGAAAAAAGATTGAGGTTGGCAGACAGTTTAAGTTTGATCCCGGAGCATTGGATCGGCCGTGGATTAAGAATTGCTGTGCTATCGGGCTAAGTGGCAGTTTTGTTGAGCCGCTTGAAGCGACTTCCATAGGAACTTCAATCCAACAAAGCTTCTTGTTAGTACATAGATTAGTTAATTACACTGATAAGTCAGTTGAACAATATAATAAATCAGTCAACGATATTATGGAAAACATTAGAGACTTTATTATACTGCATTATATCACAAATAAAACCAACACTCAGTTCTGGAAGGATGTGGCAAATACAGAATTACCCGAGAGTCTTTATACAAAATTAATGCAATGGAAACACAGACTGCCTATTCGTGAAGATTTCAGTGGACTTTCTGATTATATTTTATTTAAGGCCAGTAACTTTATTGTTGTAATGGAAGGGCTTGATCTATTTGATCGAGAATCGATTAGAAAAGAATTTGAGTCGCACCATCAATTAGCTAGAGTGTATGCAGACCAAGCTATTGAAAAATATCATGAATATGAAAACTCCGTGGTCTCGATCAAGCACAAAAAATTTATACAGATAATTAGAGATTATGTCTGATCCGGTTACTCAAAAAAACATTTATCCGCTGTTTGCTACTGGAGTGTATAAGAACAAATTAAATATCACACTAACCAACAACGAATTAGCTGATATCTATGATCTAAATTCCTCTAAACAGATCCTAGGCACGAAACTGTCCAATGATAAATTTATATTAGAACGGCCAGAATTACAACGATTAAAAAATATTCTATTAGACGAAGTCAAAGAATATTTCAATACTGTCATGGGCTATGAATTTGAAATTTATATCACAAATTCGTGGTGTAATATTGCTGGACACGCTGAGGGGCAGACTTTACACAATCATGCCAACAGCGTGGTATCGGGAGTTTTCTATTTAGATGTTGATCAAAGCCAACCTTCAATAACCTTTGTTAATCCCACGCCTCCGTTCTTGCTGAACATGCGATCACAGCAGTACAATATGTTTAATTCTTTGGAGTTTGATATTCCGCTTGAAGATAACACAGTAATATTATTTCCATCACAGTGCTTTCACTATGTGAAATCTAATCCCACAACTAACAATAGAGTTAGTATTGCGTTTAACACTTTTGTAAAAGGTAATATTGGTGTTGAAACTGCTGGTGGTGATTTGGATCTACACTAGACAATAATAATAGATTTTTCTTCTGCAGGCAGTGGTTGATGCAGCCACATTTCACTGTCGTCGACCCATACCAGTGACGGGTTTAATAAAATTCCAAAATCTTTGGCTCGTTTAACAGCATGCATCTCTGCATTTGGGCCGTAAAATGTTTCAAAGGTTTTGTCCCAGTAGGGTATATGTGCTGTTTTTAGATTTCTATCTCTAAACATAGGACCATTCGTTGCATCAAGACCTGTGGTTATTAAATAGTATTCTGCGTAAGGTAACCATGCAGCATAGAATCCTATGCCCCCGCTGCTTTCATACAGCACTTCCCAGTAGTCAATGTCTTCAACATGCAGATCTCGACTGTAGTCCCAGTTGACTTTAGGGGGGAGAACGAGAGTATCTGAATCCATCCAATTGGGATTAAATGCTTCGTTCTCGTCCGATGTTTTTAATATGTTGTAAGTGGTTCTAAATTGTGGCATTGTATTATACTAGGTATCTCACAATAACAATTCCTGGGCCGCCTGTTCCCGAAACGCCAGAATTGTCTGAGCCACCACCACCACCGCCTGTGTTTGTACCAGCATTTGAACCGCCACGCTGTTGTCCACCGCCTTGTCCACCGCCGCCAGGACCACCAGATCCTTGACCAAAGTAGTTGTGGCAGCCCCCGCCCCCACCACCTGCATAAGTGTTCCATGAACCGTTAATGGTTGTGTTAATACCGCGACCACCTGATCCTGCACGTTGAGTTGGGCCCCAGTCACTGGTACCACGCCCGCCAGGATATCCTTCAGGTCCTGCTGGCATTAGAATACCGTGGCTACCATAACCGTAACCTTCCCCTGGTACATCATATGCAACACCCGGTCTGTTGTGATGGTTTGAGTTGGCTGCTGAGTCGCCGCCCCAACCGCTGGCCCCACCTCCACCACCGCCTTGGTGATAACCATAACCACCGCCACTAGATCCTTCACGACCATTTCTTGCTCGGCTTGGATGTCCGCTGCCACCACCACCACCTAGACGTCCTTGGATGCCGTTGAAACTGGATGCCGTTCCATCTGCACCATCTGCACCTGTAGGCGCTCCGGGGCCACCAGTGCCAATACCTATAGGGTATGTGCCTGCTGCAACGGAAGTTTCACCTTGTTTGAAGCCGCCTGCACCACCACCACCACTGCCGTGTGTTGAATGGCCGCTGCCACCACCACCTACAATCATATACTCTACAGCTAGGTTAGTTGGTTGTAGATGTATAACTTCTTTGGGTGCATTATTTTTCAAAGCTACTTTTAATTGGCTTTCGCCTGTTTTGGTGAACATGTGGATTCTGTATCCGCCTGCTGTATAAACTATATCACCGCCCGTGATGTCAAATTTATCCAAAGTTTTTTCACTTTGTTTTAGTTTATCAACATTTCCTCTTACGCTACTAATAAATGGCATTTCATTCTCCTGAATATTTTAAACAATAAAGTCGGCATTGCCGGTGTATGTATGTACGTTGAATCCTGCAGCAACTGCCGGGGTGTTGGATGTTGCAAGCAGCAATGTGCGACTGTCTATTACCAACCAGCTGTTGCTGGCTCGTTTACGTATGGTTATTTGTTCGTTGGATGCGAATGTTCCAGTTTTACTGAGTGTGACGCCTGCACCTGCGGCCAATGTCAGCTTGCCTGCGCCAGTTCTAAGTATGTGAACTATCGATCCTGTTGGAAAAGCTGTAGAATCGGGAGGAACTGTGACTGTGGCAGCTGAAGTGTTGGTGAACACCACACATTGATCTCTGTCAGTTAATGCTAGTGTATAGTCGCTGGTTCGCGCCGCAGTATCAGTTATTAGAGCATTCACAGTGCCTTCAATTACTGCACTGCCACCTGATATTCTTCCACTTACACCTATACCACCAGTGACTACCAGTGTACCAGTGATGGTGCTAGAGGATGCCACGTTATCAGTTAGCAGCACACTAGCGCCAGCTTTGGTACCTGCACTGGTACCTCTAATTGTAATGGTTCCGCTATTGGATGTGCTGCCGTATACGTTGGCAAAGCTGCCCACTGTGGCTGTTAATTCACCGGTGCTGGGCACAAATGCCAAGTTTGTTCTGGCATTGGGTACCAATGTAGTTGGTACTGCACCAGACGCAGTTCCAAAAAATGGATAATGTACAGTGGCTGAAGCTCCAGGATCGGTAACTGGAATATTTCCGCCAGCACTTGACCAACTTAAATTGCCGCTGGTATCTGAACTTAACACAAATCCACTAGTAGCTGCTACTGCTGCTGGCCAAGTAATGGTATAATTAGCAGCCATATTAGCTGCGGCCTGCTGGGCAATATAATTAGTGCCGTTTCCGACCGCTTCTCTAAGTCGTAGATCGCCTTGATTGGCTATCGTAAGATCGCCTGTGACTGAAACATCCGCGGCGACAGCGACTATACCAGTTCCACTTGGATCTAGTGTAAGATCTTGGTTTGCTTGTGATGTTGATAAGGTACCGGCGCTGCCCTGTACGTTACCAATACTTTGTAATCCAGTTGTTTGTCCGCTCGTTCTTCGTCCCATGTTTTTACCCGCCTTATGCTGTTGATGTTTCTATGCCATACACTACTACACTTAATGAAGGTGTTGCGGTTGGTGTCTGTACCACCAAATATTTTCCCGCATCCATTACAATACCAGTACGTTCTAAAACGCCGTTGGCCACTAATGCAGAATCATACTCGATGTATTCTGAACCGTCTCCAGCTGGTGTAGCTAATGTTGATACTGCTATACGTATGTTGGCTGATGCACTGGAACTACGATTACATACATTTACAGAAACCACAGCAAATGTGGTTACTGGACAAGTGTACACCGTGGTGTTTGCTGTAGTTGTTATTGCAAAAGCGCCTAATCTTCCTGTTGCCATTTTGTTCTCCGTTAATTATTTAAAAAGTAATTCCATGCCACCGGGTAACCTCTAACACCTGCCTGGAAATTAAAGTTAGCTTTCATAGCTATGGTACCGCCTGTGGTAGTTGTAATCTGTTGACCTGATACACTGATAAATCCAGCCACTAAGCTATTTACGTTCAATGCTGCTCCACCGCCACCAATTTGTGCAGAAATATACGCTCTAATTGCTCGTTGTGTAGGCACAACGTTGTCTGAATTAGCAGTTAAGAATGGATCTGTGCTGAATTCTGTAATTGTTGCTGAATTTCCACCTAGTGTAATGTTACCCAATGATAGTTCTGCTAGACCTGCAATGTTAAATGCATCAGCATTCAATGTTGCAACACCTGTTGATTGCTCAATGGTAAACAATTCGCCAACTCGGAAGTTACCGTCTTGGTCAGTGGAGGTGTAGAACACTCGACCACCATTGCTGTCCACAGTTTCGTTGGCCTGTACTGGCACTTGGCTAGGCAATCCTGGATAATTGGTTTCAACAAAATTTCCTGTGCCAATGTCCAAGAAATCGTGACCTGTGAGTCTAACCTGACTGTAACGAATACGTGTGGTTATGCCTGTGCTGTTTGGAGGTGAATTAAATATTTTCATCTCTGGCGAAATTTGGAAGAATGATGCTCTTGCGCCGTCGACTGTGCCTGTTTCAGATAACACCTGTACCAATTTGTATACAGTGTCTGGCTGTGTGGCAAATACCACGTTGGCACCTGCTCTAGGCAAGCCTGTCATTCTCTTAACACCAATAAATCTACCACTTTGGAAATTATCTGCGTAACCGTCACCTAAGTCTTTTTCTACAATAGCTGCGTCATACCCTGTTCCGCGATTTTTAAAGCTGGCGTTTGCACAAACACCGTTGCCTGTTCTCACTACTGTAGGCGCTTCGTAAAGATTGTTAGGGTCAGTGATTGTGATTGTTGGAGCTGCTGCATATGCTGAACCTGGATCTGTGACTCTGATTGCAAAGATCTTCGAGTCTGAAACAAATGCACGAGCTTTAGCAGTAGCACCTAATATAGCACTTGATGCTGCTGTGGTTGAAGCGGAAGGAATAACAGCCCATATACCTGTTTGATTAGGATTGCCATGTACCGCTTCTAGCGCACCTGTGCCAGACGCACGAGTGATTGCTCTTGTGGTCCATACAATTCCGTCTTCTGAGCTGCTCATGTTATTGCTGCTGCTTTGTGTGATTAAGAAAATACCTTGTCCGTAGGTCACACGAGTCGATGTGCCGGATCCAATGTAACCGCTTGACCCAGTTGAGCTCCATGTTACTCCTTTGTTCACACTCCATGCTGGATTCACAGCACCATCACTGCTGATGGCCACAAATTTGTTAGCACCATAGGCCACGCTGACCCATGTTGAACTGGCTGGCAACGCACCTCCGGCAGTCCATGTAACACCACCGTCTGTGGTGTAGCTGGTAGCTGTGCCACCGGTGCTAACTGCAATCCACGCTCCCTGACCGTAAGTAATACTAGTCCAAGTTCCTGCTGCGGTACTACCGCCTGCAACCCATGATGTTCCGCCATTGGTTGAATAGCAAGTAGTTCCGTTAGAACCCAAAACCACCCAACGTGCAGTACCACTGACATTGCCGTAAGCAATACCCACTGCTATTCCACTCATACCACCTGGTAGAGCGCCACCCGAAGTCCATGTTACACCACCGTTGCTGCTGTAAGCATTGACTGTGGTGCTAGAACTTACTGCTATCAGGTGGTGGGCGATCGGTGTAGCTGTGCCCGTACCTGATCCTACACCTGTGGCTACAAAGTATTGACCAACTAAATTAGAAGCTGCGCCTATAAATGTGAATACCGTATTACCTAATGTGGTGATAACATATGATCTACCTACCACAAATGCTCCTGCAGTTTCTATCACAGTTAATTTACCAGGAGCTATACTTACCCAGTTCGATGTTGACGGCAATGCAGTAGCATTGGCTGTCCATGTTGTTCCGTTTGCGGAAGTATTAACATTGCGTGAACCGCTAGCCACTGCTACAAAGTTTCCGCCTGCTCCAACACCTTCGTGTTCGATGGCTGTGATTGCACCAGTTGTTGCATTTACTGCTGTTATTGTCACTGTGATATCATTGGTAGTAGTTGCTCCGCCTACTGCTGTGCCTAATATTGTAATGGTATCTAATCTAGCATATCCCGTACCTGCTGATGTCACCACCACAGCTGTATATCGCACACCTTTGCGAACTACAGTAAACACAGCACCTGTGCCTGTACCGGAAGTTGATGCTGCTGCTACGGTCTGATAAACTGCTCTAGATGGAGCATAAATCGCATCTGAATATGTCTGTGCTGTAGCTAATGTTCTTGCAGTAGAACTGTAAGTTGGTGAAGTAAGTTGTACTCTAGGTTCAACAATATAAGTTGATGAAGCATCTGGTGCTACTATAGCAGTTCCAGTTACTATGTGATCCCAGCCTGAGCCGCCTGTGCTTTCCTTAGTCACCGTGGCAATCTTGGTACCTGCTGTAAATGAATCTATAATACCAACTTGACCTGCACCTGCACCCGAAGTTACAATTACCTTCATACCTACATAAGCGCCGGTAATTTCATCGTCGGTAGCAGCCAGTGTTATCTGTGTGGTTGTACCAGCCTGTGCTGTGTTTGCATTAGATAGATAGCCTGTGCCTCCAAAGTTTCCATCAACTTCAGGAGCTGTAGTACTGTCGTCTACGTTGTCTATAAGTCTAACTTGGAATACCGCACCGTCACGGAAATCATCTTGTTCAACACTGATTCCAGCGCCGCCGCCTGATACAGTCCACGTGATTTCTGTATAATCCTGACCTGCGTTATCGTATTCATATTGAAGCAGCTTGTCGATACCGTCTGTGAGCACGGATCCAACGTCTGCAACATATGATTTATTATCTACTACACATAATATCGGGGTTTCAGTAATATCAAACCCTTCTGCTACTGAACCAAAATCACCGTAGGAGTTATTGCCGTTAGTGGCTCTAATACGGCCGCCTGCTTCAGCTAGGTAAGCAACGTGTGCGTAGTATGAGAATACAGAAACAAGTTCTGCACGACCGTTGTTGGTGATCCATGCACCAATACCGTCCGATATTACCTGCGTAAAGTCATTAGATACGATAGAGTCATTACCGCCTGCATGCAAATCGCCATCAATCTTTTGGCCGATAGCAGCGGTTCCAAATGTAGTAACGTTCTGTACATATGGTGAACGTTTAACAATCCATGTGCGGAAGTCATCTGGACCCCATCCTGGATCTAGTGAACAAAACGCACCAGCACTTACTCTAGAAGTACCGTATTCGTTTGGAGCAAGAAGATCACCTGTGAGTCCTTGCAGTGTTTGATTACGAACACCTGTGCCGTTACGCAGATAGTACATGTCTTCTTCAAGACTTCCAGTAACTGCATTAGAATAGTATCTTGCTGCTAGTCTAGATTTGTAGTTTCCAGGATACTGTAGATCAAATTTCAATGCGTCAATATAACGACCCACATCTCGCAAGCAAGCTGCACTGTCATAGTACAAACTCACAGTCATTGACCCGCTGGCGATAGATAGGTCAACAGCGGTGTTTGAATTCCTAGTTGCGGAAATTTTAAATGACGTGGCACTTACCACGTTTTGAATGTAATAAGTTGTTGCTGTGCTCACCCCGCCAAATACTGTGCCAGTAAATCTAACTGCTGCATTTCTCTGCATCCATGCTGTGGATGTGCAGGCAAATAAATCTGTGGCTGCTGTAGATGCTGTGACTGTTGTGGTATAAGTTGAAGAAATATAGGCACTGATTTCTGCTGTGATATAAGATCTATTTCTTTCTAGTTGTAGTCTTGCCCAGTCTGCAGCTCGTATACCAGTTTGACATACACTGCCTTCGTTGGTAGCACCGTAGACAATGTCATCTAACAGTGTCATCAATGTTTCAATGCGAGCTTGTGCTGTGGCATTGCCGCCTACGTTGGCGCTGGCCAATCCTTTAACATAGGTAAATGCAGCTCTAGTGGCAGTTTTCTGATTCAATGTGAATACATCAGCAGCCGTGGCTCTCAAATATGAATACGCAGCTTCTCTAGTTTTAAAATTGCTGTTAAACATAAAGTCGAACATCACTGCTTCTAAGATCAATCTTACATCACGCTCACACTTGGCACTGTTGTAGACCAATGCTGGAAAGTTAGTAGTAATGTAAGTTGTACTAGCTGTAACTATGGTTTCTTGTGCAGCATCTAGAGTCACTGCGGCTGCTATCAATGCAGTGGTTGATGACACAGCATTAGTTGCTGTTGGGTAATCAATAACTTCAAGATCAATGTCAAGACTAGTGCCGTTGGTAAATGAAGTCAATACTGCACCACCGTATGTAGCCGCCAGTTGGAATGTGTTGGCAGTAACAGTACCCACTACCCAATATTTGGTGCCGTTAACTAACCCGTTGGCAGTGATTCTTGGAATAACTGCATCGCCTACTGCTAATCCGTGTGCAGTAGAGGTCAATGTGTTCAATGTAGCTACAGTGGTCACATTGATTTGGGGTGTGTTTCCTTCTGTGCTGTCGCCTTGGATAATGTTGGTAATAATATCTACCAATGCACCTACAGTAGCGTTGGCAGCAGACCCGCTTGTTAGATTTGTGCTGTCTGTCCATTGTGTAGCAGTGTTAGCAGCAGATTTAGTCACTGTGGTGTTGGCAATGATCTGCTGTACCACTGCTTTTAATCTACCGTAAGCGGCTACAGTGGCAGCAATTTCTGTGCTGTCGATCTGTAGACTGGTACTGTTATCGCCGTCAAAGTATGCTGTTCCAGCGTTAAGAGTGGCCCAAGTTCCGCCATAGGTTAAATCATAGACCATAGCATCAATGATAAAGCCTACATCTCGCTTGCATTTAGTCTTGCTGTATTTTACTGAACTGAAATTTGCAGTCAGCCAAGCAGTAATTTCTTCCTTGATAAATTCTTTATTTTCTTTTAGAAGTGTTCGTGCATCACCGAATCCTGATAGGAATGTAGTATTATATCCTGTAGGATTTGCAGAACTCTCCATGTGAGTAGTTCCAATCTTAAAGTCGATTTGGTGTTGCATTGTTCTGACTAATCTCTGGATGTCAGTTACTTCTACAGAACTAGCATAAGGAAACTCAGCACTTTGAATAGCTGTATTACCTGTGCTTTCAGTTACATTTGTACCTAGTATAACCTGTCCAACCACAGTTTCTAATCTGGTCAACGCACCCATGCTGTATTTGGCATCATCTCGACTGGTTATGCTGCCTGCTGGCCCAGCATTGGTCGAACGAACTTCATCACCTAACACCACAGTTTCTGCTGGAACAATGATAGGCAGTATTTCACGATATTGACCAGTTTTGATATTAATATTATTATTTGGTACAATACGTTCTGGAAGATTGGTTGTGACTTGCTCTGTTAATGCTGTGATAACAATATCAATAAGACTATCTATAGTAGTAGTAATACCAGTTTCAGCTACATAGTCAGTGTCGATATACTGTGTGACTATGGCAGTAGAATCTAAGGCCAGTGTTTGATACACTGTGGTTGGTACTTCGTTGGCCAACACATCCACCAACAACAATTTTAATTGTTCGTAGGCTGCAACACCTTCGTCTGCTTCTGCAGCCAATGTTACATACGGAACACTTTCTTCTGGGGCGGAAAGTTCCCCAGTTTCTCCGAATGCTCCTAGTAAACTAAAAGCAGCGGCACGCATTTTTAAGTTACCGCCATGCCCAATATCCCAAATTAATCTATCAATGATAAATCCAACATCTCGCTCACACTTGTATTCGTCATAATCAAATGCTGAAGTAAATGGTGCAATATTGTTAGTAACTTGATAATCAATCCAGCTGGTTATTTCTTTTTGTATAAATGCACGATTCAATTCTAATAGATATTGTGCATTTGGATTCATTGGTCCGTTGTCTACCTGTTCACAGGCATAACGAATTGTTTTCCAAGGTTTATCTAAAGTTGCACCGCAATCGGGCCAAGGTCTATCTTCGCCGTCTGTTGATACAAAATAAACATGGTTAGTGCTGCCCCAAGTGGTCCATTCTGGAATCCCAGTTGAACTTACACGCAGAACTTGTCCTTCTGTACCTACTGGTAATCTTGTAGGGCCTGCTCCACCGTAATATACCAAATCGCCTGTGGTGGTTAATACGCTGGTTTCAGTTCCAGCAGCTACCAAGTTCCAATATGTTCCTGTGGCATCAAGGTCTGGCCGGCTTAATGCTTGGCCGCCGCCTTCAGTGCCCAGCGTAGATCCGTCATCGCTGTCTGATCTGTGCTGCAATACGCATATGTAAGAACTAGATAAATGTCTTACAGTATCACCAGCATTGTATTCTGTATCATCTGCCCAGGTTCCTCTCCAGTTCATGCCTGTAGAGATCACTGCCCAGTATGCTGTGTTTGGTGGCTCGCCGCTGATAGTAGCAGTCATTGACCCTGCAGCATCTGCAGTTACATTGTATGTTGTGCCACTAGATGTTGTGCTGATAGTAATGTATCCAGCTGCTACTGTTCTGACGTAGTATCTGCCTGAAGTAAAAATTCCTCCAAAGGTACTACCAGTGAATCTCACTGTCATTCCTGCTACAATCCCTGTGGTTGACGCTATTGTAAATCGGTCATTAGAGGCTGTAACATTGGTTACGGTATAAGTCGCGCTTGGACTATCAGCGATTGCGATATAATTATTACCGCCGTGTGTGACCACTTCACCTATTTTATATGAAGTTCCTCCTGCCCAACTCTGTTGGAAACTTAGTCCTTCTGCAAACAGATCCCAATTAGTGGTACCTGTTAGAGGATTTGAATTTGTATGCTGTGTTTTAGCAACATAATTATTACCACCGTACTTGACCACATCACCTGGTTGGTATGCAGTAGCACCACTCCAATTACTTTCGTATTCGAGACCTTCAACGTATTGTGCCCAATTTGCAGCGTCTGTTGCAAACGCTGCGGAAGCTGAGTGTTGTGTGGTACAGATCCATAGACCCGCTCCGTATTTTACAACGTCATTTAATTTATAACGAGTTGCTGTGACCCAAGTTCCTAGATATTCTTGTCCTTGTGTATACACCTGCCAATTTGCAGATGCATCTTCTAAACCCAATGCAGCAGTGGCAGCACTTGTGTGACCTGTGATACAGATATAATTAATACCACCGTATCTTACAATGTCATTGAGTTTGTATCTTGTTGAAACAGTCCATACATCTTTCCAGTCGGTGCCTTCAACAAATTGATTCCATGCAGCAGAGTTGTTTTCTAGTCCTAGTGTAGCTGTGGCAGCAGACGTGTGCCCGTCTATGCAAACATATATGGTACCACCATATTTTACTAGATCGCCTTCTTCGTAGGTAGTGCTGGTTGCCCACACATCTCTCCAACGCTGGCCGTCGGCCATTAGATTCCATTTAGTCGGAACTATGTCTAAATCAACATTAAAATTGCCGTTGGCAGTGTGTCCAATTTGGCATAGATATACTTTTCCGCCAAAACGAACCACGTCATCTTTGTAATAGACAGTGCTTGCAGCCCAAGCACCTTTCCAAACAAATCTAATTCTACCTAATTTAAATTCTGCCATCGTACACTCCAGTATCTATATTTATGTTTATTTCATACTACGGTAAAACATGGTCTGTGCTACATAACCTTCACCTACTCCAGATGCATTGCCTGAAAAATCTGCTACAACATCTACATTTATGGTCAACCCTGCAGTATTTTCTATAGCAGTTGGTCCAATTTTAACTGTACCAGCAGTAACACTAGGTGTTAACAGATCTTCGCCGCCAACGTTTAATCTGCTATTTAGATATGATCTAATTGCTCGTTGTGTGGGAATAATGTTATTTGAGTTTTGTAAAAATAACGAATCTTTACTGAACTCTCTAATTACTGCTGTGGATCCTACGTTAATTCCCGCCAATCGTAATTCTGTTAAGCCTGTTAAATCAAAAAATTCTGCGCTAATAGTAATAATACCGGTGGCCTGTTCTACAGCAAACTGTTCACCTGCACGGAAGTTGCCGTCTTGATCAGTTGATGTATAAAACACTCGACCACCATTGAGACTCTGCACTTCCTGAGCTGGTTCAGTGGTAAAATCGTAGTTGATATATAGGTCTGGATAATTGGTTTCTTCAAAATTCCCAGACCCCACATCTAAGAAATCGTGTCCAGTGATACGTACCTGACTGTATCTTTCACGGATTATTACTTCCATGCCGTTTTCAATACCTTGAATCAGTGTCGAACTAGGACTGATCTGGAAAGTTGCCCTGATAGTCCCGTCAGCCATTTCTTCTTGATTAATTCCAACGATCACCGCTATCCTGTAGGCACTATTTCCAGCGATATAAAACTGCGCTCCGGGTCCAGGTATCACTGTGAGGCCGTCTAGTGTGATAAACTTACCGTTGGGTGTTTTATCAGCAAAGCCATCGCCAGTGACTGTGATAGTTGTTGTACTGGTCTTGTAGGCACTGCCTTTGCTGATAAAGGTAGGCTGGGCCAATGACGCATCTGCCAGTCTTGTTCTAAAAGTTGGGTTTTCTAATTTATTAGGATCAAAGACAGATACAGTAGGTTCGGATGCATATCCGCTACCTGGTTCCCAAATTTTCATACTGCTAACAGTGACACCACCTAACACAACTCTACCTAATGCTCTAGCACCTGTGTAAATTTTGTTTAAAACAAAGCTGGTAGATATCGGAGCTGCTATCCAAGTTGGTCGATTATTTGATAATGTACTGTCACCTAATGTTATATCGGGATTTCCAAAAGCAATAACTCCCCATTTCTGTTCAGATGCTAATGTTCTTGCAGTCCAAACTATGCCATCATATGATGTAGCAGCATAAGAACTTTCTTCTAGCAAGGTAGGATCTGCACCTATATCCCTAAATCCTGTATCGCCTACGGCAAAGAATACTCCTTGCCCGTATCTAATCTGCTTCCAATTGTGTGATGTAGACCCGTCCTGTGATATCACAGTGGCTGGCAACCACACAAATCCATCAAAGCTGTAGGCAACATCACCGGTGCTGCTTATTGCTACAAATCTTCTATTACCATATGCTATGCTGACCCAGTCTTTGGCACTAGAATCTGCAACAGCATCCATGATAGTACCTTGCCAAGTAAGAGTTGTGCCATTCCATGTTCCCACAGCTGCTATGTTTCCGGAATTCGCCAACGCTACAAATTTATCGTAACCGAATGCAACATCAACCCATTCGTTTAATGTAGAGTCGCCGAATACTGGTAATGACGACGATGCCCAAGTAGTGCCATTTGTAGAATAAGCAGCTGAATTAAGATTGCTGGCCACAGCTACAAACACTCCTTGAGACACAGTAGATAGTTTTCCGTACACCACCCCTGACCAATTTCTGCTGCTAGGCATAGATCGTATAGTCCAATCAACGCCATTGATGCTTGATGCAGCATCTGCACTGCCCGAAGAAATAGCTACAAATTTATTGTCGCCAGTTGCTAGGCATTTCCAATTTCCGTCTGTAGGTAAATCAAAAGAATCCCATGTATCGCCGTCGGATGAGTATCTGCCAAAATGGCCGCTTGACGGAGTAAGAATAAATTTTCCACTGGCCGCAATTAGAGTATCATCAGCTACGATATATGATATTAATGAATTTGTGCTGTCATCTGATACATCAGTAACCGTGAGTAGAATATCGTGTTCACCTGTTATTCCGCCTACATCATCTCCGACAATAGTCACAGTATCGCCGACTGTGTATCCTGCTCCGCCGTCGGTTACCAAGGTTGAATAAGTTCTTCCTGTTTTTATAACGGTGAATCTAGCCTGAGCTGGCAGTATTTCCACAGTTGTGCCTGTGCCGTTGGTACCAGTAACATTGGTAAATGTTTGACTGGTTTCGCCATAGGCAGCAGCAGCCCAAGCTTCAGCTGTAGGCAAGTTGATAGTAGTAGCAGTAAACCCAGGTTCACTAAAAATAGGTCTAGGTTCTATACGATATCGTGTTCCTGTGGTCAGCAGTGCAGCCGACGGAGTTCCGGGCAGCACATGATCCCAACCTGGTAGATCGTCACTTTCTCGATAAACACTAATAACTTTTGTAGAGTCGTTATACGCCTGTATGTAACCGTACTGGCCTGTACCTTCTCCAGATATGATTAGTATTCTCATGCCAATGATCTGCGCTTGAACAGCATTTTCTGCAGTGGCCAATGTTATTGTTAGCGGGCCTCCGGTCTGTGCCTGGTTACCGCGTTGCGTAAATCCAGTGCCGCCGGTGAGCACCTGACATTCAAACATTGAGTTATCACGGAATTCTTCTTGAACAGCAATAGCACCTGCACCAGAACTTGTTATATCATAGGTTGCAGTGGTATAATTTTGTCCGCAGTTTGAAAACTCCAAGCCTAAAATATAATCTAAAATTTCTCCAGCGTAGGCCGCTGCTACCACTGCTTGTTCTGTTTGAGTATTAACATTGCCGTATCTCACAGTTTCGTTGGGATCAATGCCGTCTGCTACTGCTCCAAAGTCACCATACGAACTGTTGCCGTTGGTAGCACGAATAGTTCCGCCGTCCTCAGCAAACATACCTATATGGCAATAGTACGTAAACACTGAAACCAATTCAGCACGACCGCCATTGGTGATCCATGCACCAATACCGTCCGATATTACCTGCGTAAAGTCATTAGATACAATGGATTTATTTCCGCCGTTGTGTAGTGCTCCATCAACTTTTTGGCCGACAGCAGCCGTTCCAAATGTGGTAACGTTTTGAATATAGTGACTTCGATTAATAATCCATGTTCGTGTATCGTTAGGTCCCCATCCAGGATCAAGACTCACAAATGCTCCTGCTGTAGGTATACTATATACCGTGCCTGCTACAGGAGATGGTAGCACCCCGCTAAGGCCTTTCAGCGTCATATTTCTAATGCTTGTGGTATCTCTTACATAGAACATGTCTTCGAGTGCGCTGCCGCTCACAGCGTTGGCATACAATCGACCGTGTAGAACCGATTTATAATTTCCGGGATATCGTAAATCATATATCATTGCGTTGATAAATCTATCAATGTCGTTGGCCCAGCGGGCAGCGTCATACACATAAGAAATATATGTGTTGGCCATGTAAGCATCAACTTCTGCCTTGATACATTCTCTATTAGCTTCTAAAATAGTACGTGCATCTATTCTATCAATGTCGGTTGTAACTGTGTTATTTCCTGTTACTGTTGGGTTTGTGCCAGTGCCTGTGAGCTTGTACTGGATTATTGAGATTATACTGCTCCATAATGCATTAACAAACGCTGCGCCTGTGGCAGAGGCTGGGTTGGTAAAATCCTGCGGAACAGTATTGCCTGTTAATAAATTAGCAGGTATTCCTCGAATGATGTTTCCTAATTTTGTTCCTATATAGATTATACTTTCTAAAAATTTAACGTGATCTGTGACATACACAGCTATCGGTTCGTTGGCACGGATAGTCACTGATCTCAGTTCTTCACCAAGTACGGCCGTTCCAACAGGAATAATCAATGGTAATACTTCTTGATATTCACCAGTGGATACTTTTATGATAGTTGTGCCTGAATACCCATCATCAACTGTTTCCAACGCATATCTAACTGTACGATACGGCTTGAAGTAGTTTATGCCTCGTTGTGGGTCATCGTCATCCACTCCATCAGTTCTAACATAGTAGATTCGATTTAAAGAACCCCACGTGGTATAGTCTAGGTCGCCTTGATTATTTTCAACATATAACAGTTGATCTTGGGTACCGATAGCTACACTTATGTTACCGAATGTACTACCATCATCTAAAGTATATATTGTACTACCATCTTCAAAAATACTTCTTCTAAGACCAAATGACAATATGTCGCCTTGAATAGTAAGAGCATTATTTTCATCCCCTACTACTAGTGTGGTCCAGTATGTGATGCCTTCGCCATTGTCGCCTGGAAAATTTGCAAAATCACTGAAATGAGGGGTAGTGGCAATGTATGCTATACCTCTAAAATATGCCACGTCGTAGAGATTATAGCTTTCGTTGAATCGCCAAGGGCCTCTGACATTTTGTGCAGCAACTACCACTTGCCAATTAGAAGTATCCAACGGCCTCAAAGAGCTGTCGTCTTCAAATTGATTTATTAAACTAACCCACAATGCGCCACCGCGTCTTATTATGTCGCCTTCTCGATATTGATAGTTGCCTTGAGAATCATATTCTCCAATGAATCGTATGCCTTTGGTTATCACAGTCCAGTCTGGATTATTTGACCCCGATGCGTCAACACCTGGTTGACTGTTGTAACTGTTTAGGGCCGATACATAAACCACACCGCCGTATCTTACTACATCACCTATGGCATAATAGGTTTGAAATCTCCATTCGGAGTCAAATTCAAAGCCGGATAGATATGTTTGAAAATTTGCATTAACAATGTTTGTAGATGATGTATGTTCTGTGATACATTTTAATATACTACCGCCATATTTTACTAAATCGTTTTGTCTATATCTGGTAGAAGTTTGATAAGAACCAACATAGGTATAATTTTCTACTAACACCGACCATGTTTCGGCAGTGCTGTCTTCTATGGTATCGTTGTTACCTACTGCTATTCCTTCAGATAATGTTCCAGCAACGTGTTCTAGAGTACACTGATAAGTGTATCCATTGTATCTTACAGCATCACCTACTTTATATCTAGTACCATCGGCCCACGTATTTCTAAAATTAGATCCTGTGGCAAAAATTTCAAATTTATCTGCGTTTGTGTTAAAATTAGTAGACGATTGATGTGATACTATGCATAGGTAAAGATTGCCGCCGTCAACAACCAGCACACCTGGGTCGTATCTAGTACTAGCAGTCCACGGACCTAGAAATTTCCTACCTTCAGTGGTTTTAACCCATGCTGGTGATGGGTCGGTATTGCCTGCTGGAAGATACGTCTGCGCATCATCAAATACCGAAGATTCATGTTGTCTTATACAGGCCCAAGATGCACCTTGATAGAATATAACATCATCTTTATAATAGGTCACTGAACTAGCTGACCAGTTGCCTCTCCATGTGTATCTAAATCTTGTTATTCTAAACTCTGCCATTGTCTGGTCCTAATTAAGTCGAAATACCAGTTGGATATGAATATCCTCTGTTTATTCTAATAGTAAACATGCCTTCACCATCTACGTAGTAAAACAATGCTCGATTGTCCCATTTATACTGAGGGTATTTCATATTTTCATTTATTAATTCATGCTCTTCATCTAGCCCATCAAAGTAATCTACACCGGCTTCAAAATTGTCATAGTCTTCTTCTGGAGGGCCTGGTATGTTTAATTCGTAGGCTCCTAGATCTGATAGTTGATCACTTCGCACCAAAAATAATTCACCGTCTTCATTCCTGCGTAGCCCGTACCAATATCTAGGACTATCTCCTAACGATTCAATGGGTGTTGTACCTAAATAATATGGACTGGTCATAATTATTCCTTAAGAAATTTCTACATAGCTCACTGTGGCATCTACACTATCGGCAGTATCAACTGTAAGTCTTAATTCGGTGTTAGAAGGCATAATTAGTTTTTCTCCGCCAGTAACTACTTTTATCGAAGTGTTTGGGGGTATCGCTATGCCTTTTACCAAATAACTAACTGTGGTGTCTTCTCCAACAACTTGTATATCTGCGATCACTGTGTCATATTCTGTGACATTGGCTAAATTGCATCCTATTACTGTGGCTCTAACACCTGCACCCACTGCTAATATATCTGTAGGAGTAGTACCTACGCTAGTAACTAGACTGTGTTTAAATATCGTTGGCATGTTTTATCCTAATGTAAGAGCATAGACTACTGCTGTGGCTTCTGCTTCAGCAAGACTTACTGCACCAGATGATCCAGCAGGACTAGCCCATGTTGACCCGTTCCAAATTTCTAATGCGTTAGAGTCATTGTTAAATCTAGTCATGCCTAACACAGCATATGCTGTAGGTCTTTGTGCGTTTGATCCTACTGGGGGCACAAATCCGTTAGTGCCTGCTAATTTAAAATAACCTGTTCCGTTTTGCACAATCTGAGAAACAACGTTAGACACTTGGTTAGTGATTACATTGTCAACTATACGGAAATTACCTAGTCTAACACCGCCCGCGCCGTTGCCGTCAATGTATAGATCTTGTCCTGTTGTTGTGGTAATTTCATTATCACGGAACATCAGGTTTCCAATGTCCATCGAAGGAACTATCAGTGATGAAGTGTACAGAGTTCCGGTGTACACAGCTCGCCATCTGTATGTGGCGGATCCTAAATCGTAGGTGTTGTCAGTTTGAGGAACTAGGTCACTGCGAATGCTGGCGTTGATTACGATGTTGTCTGTGAGCGCATCACCAATTTGTATGTTTCCGCCGATGACCACATTACCTGTGGCATTGATATTGCCGGTGACTACAAGATCGCCTGTGATGTTGGTGTTAGCTACGATGTTAACAGTACCAGAGCCGTTGGGATCTAGTTCTATGCTACTGTTACTAACTGTGGTTGATATGGTACTGCCTTGCAGTTGCAGATCATCTATCTGTAGTCTTGAATGGTATACTGTGGCTTCGCCTGCTGCCGCAGTAAAAGTTATAGTGTTTGAATCGCTGGTTATTGTGTTGCCTGTGAAATGCAGGCTACCGATATTCAGTTGATTATCTACGGTGATGTTTGTAGAGCGGAGGTGTCCGTTGACGTCTAGGTCAGTGGTAGGTGATGATGTCTTTATCCCGATACGAGAGTTAACAACATCCAAATAGAGTAAGTCGGTCTCGAATGCCAAATTTTCGCCTGCGCGAAGAAGATTTGACTTCAAGAGCTGACCGGAAATACGACCAATCGCCATTAGCTCTCCACATAAAGACACCGGGTTTCACGGATTACCAGATTTTCAGCTTGCGCTCTTTGTCGGTATACCACAGTCGGATTTTACAAGGATTTGGCCAACCCTAGCAATTACAAGTATTTATGCAGATTGAAAATTTAGCCGAGTATGAGAGCGTAAACGTTACTTAACTCATTCATGATTTCTGTAGTAACTTCAATGCCGCCGCCGGTGGAAACTGCCCATACCGTTCCGTCAAAACATTCTAAATATTCTCGTTCGGTATTCCACCGTGTTTCTCCTTCGTCTGGAGAGGCTCTACGATCTAGATCAGAACCCGACGGTATAACCATAGCATTTGTACCACTGATGCTATAATATCCGGTACCCGATGAGGATAAGGTCAACGGGGTGTTTAATAAGTTTGTGATATCGTTGCCCTGCCATTTAGTACTTTCTATAAATGTTATTCCAGTATAAGGATTTAATATAATATCATCGTTGCTCTGCTGAGCTGAAATTTTATTAATAACTCCATTGATAATTGTTTGATCGCTGATGGTAACAGACTGTGGCTGAACTCCGCTGCCCGGCCATGCTCCGTCTGTAAAATATTGCCATTCTGGAGTATGCAGCTCTGCCCAACGTCGTTGGCTAGAGTCTGCGGCATCTGCACCTAACGCATAAGTCAAATCGTCGCCCGGAATAATACTTTGAGTAAAATCTGTGTTAACAGTCACGGTGTCTAGAGTCTGATCACCAAAAGTCAGTGTACCTAGACCTGTAAGATTCCCACTCATAGAAATATTGCCGCTGACTGCAAGATCGCCTGTGATGTTGGTATCGGATAACAACTGCACTGTGCCCGATCCGTTGGGGTCTAACACTATGTTGCTGTTAGAAATACTGGATATAAGATTACCGTCTAAGATAAGATTAGCTGTGGTAAGTCTATCGTGAAAAATTTCACCACCACCGTTGATGTAAACATCAATTCCACCTACACTGGTTGTGATGGTGTTTGGAGCATTGAATCGTAGATTACCTGGAGCAAGTTGTGTGACAGCAGTGAGCTCGTTGGCATATATGTTATTGTTTACATCTAGCGTATAAACAGGTGTTGCATCTCGTATACCAATCTGTTGATTGGTTACATCAAGATAAAGTAGACTGGTTTCAAACGCAAGATCAACCCCGGCACGTAGCAGATTATCTGTGAGTACCTGTCCACCTATGCGCCCTAATTGACTCATGGTTAGTTGGCGTATCCGTAGTATACAGTTACGTAAACTGGATTACCGCCTCCTCCGCTTGCTGGTACTGCTGATCCAAATGTAAGATAATATCCAGCTACACGCACCTTACCTGTGCCTGTGGGTGTTCCGCCGCTCTTGGTAAACACTGTGCCTACTGTGTTAGCAGCTGCTCCAAACGATGTAAATGTTGTAGAGCCTACTGAGGTAATTACATAACTGGTACCGTTGTTAGCACTGCTTAATGAAGTAGCATTGATTTCAGCACCTGTTCCTGTGCTTGTGGGATTTTGATTTATTGTAAAGTTAGTGGTAGAAATCTGCATGACGTTTTCTACCAACACAATAATATTGTCTGCACTGGCAGCATATGCTGGAGCATAGGTAGTATTTAATGGACCAAAAATAGTGGATGTGCCGTCGCCTGCCGGAGTTAATTGTTCTTTGACAATAGCAGAAGCTAACGGACTGGCTACTGTAACCCATGCTCCACCAACATAGGCTTCTAATGCAGGAATAGTTGTGTTGTATCTGATTGTGCCGTTGGCATCTGTGGGTTGTCTTACTCCGGTTAACTGCGGGCGTTGCGCAGTTGTGCCTTTAGGCAGCATCATACCGCCGTTGGCATTAACCACCACTCTATTACCAGGCCCGTTACCTGCAGGATAATATATCAATGCGCGATCATTGATACTAAATTTAGATATGTTTTTGGTCTTTAAGAATTTCATACTGCTAGAGCACTCACAGTAACAGCCAACTTAGCAGCCGATGATGTTCCAACCCATATAGCGTCGCCACTGGCCAACACCATACGTTCTTCTGAGAAGAACACAGTTTCACCTGCTGGTATTACAAGTTCACTTACTATGCGATTTCCTGGACCATAGCTTAGACCGTTGCGTACCACATAGATGCTGACTGTAACTGCATCAGCAGTTTCATCTGCGGTAGATGGAGTTATAGTGTTACACAATGCTATAGTAGTTACTGCATTTTCTCTGCCAACTACGCCGCCTGCAATAGGAGCACCTGTAGTCGAACTGGTAAAAACTAGTACAGGTATCGTGACATTGGTGGAGTCAATTAACGATAGTGTGCCTAGGGGGTTTTCATAATTTCTTATCATAGTTGTCTCTTAAAATAGCATACTGAATACCAGTGCTTTGTTTTTACTTATCAGCTCGCCGTTCTGTTTAGCTACTTCTGCGCTGTCATTGACAAAATATAATCCTGTGGTTCCTATACTAGGTGAGGCTGCATACAGTAACACACTGTTTGACACATAGCTAGGAATTACTCCAATGTTTTCTACTTGAATTGCATAGTTGGTCTGTAATTTACCAGTTCCTTGTGTTCGTACATAGACGTTTTCGTTGGTGATACCTGCTCTAGAAGTTATTTCATTGCGATCAGGACCGCCGCCCATTTCTAAATCGCCAATCTCAAATCTATTTGCATAAAATTGTCCAACTAGAGCATTGTCTACAATAATAGATACTGCACTTTCACCGTAGGTGCTGTGAGTAGTTGTGGCTGTGAAATAAGCCAACGAACCAGCTGTGCCGGAAGTGTTAGGAGTTATTTCTTTATCTGCAATAACAACTTTGGTATCTTGAGATTGCGGAGCTACAATCTGAAAAGTGGGATTGTTTTGAATAGCGTCATTGACATATTTTCTATTAGGAATATCATCGTCGTGAGTTACTTGATCTTCATAGTTAATAGTTCCGAAGACTTTTACCACTCCTGTGCCTGTGCCTATTAGAGTTAGGTCTCCCGAATCGGTGGTGCTATTAGTTAGTATCTGTTTAAGTTTTAGGCTGCTAGCATCAAAGTTAAACGGTCCTGGTGCTGACCCGTGTGCTAGAATCCATGCATCAGAGCTTTCATCATAAAGAAAGCTGGCATTGTTCTGCGGTGTTACTGCAGATGTGTTTCCACGTTCTATTTCAATACCTGAATATACCAGCGATACGCCTGGACCAACTTCTCCAGTGTTTAATGAGATGATGTTATCTTCGATGGTTAAGTTAGTGGTACTGATGTTAAAAGTATCACCTTCTACCACAAGATTACCAGTGATTCTAACAGACCCACCACTCGCAGCAGGACCAGTGTCAAGTGTTATCTTGGCACCATCGCCTGCTCGAATGTTATAGTCACCGTTGACTCTGAGAAACTGTCCCATTAGTGAATCCTAATTACATTGATTCTAAAACAAGCACTGATGTTGTAGAATCATCACTCAATGACCATTTGTAACGAACACTGTCAAAATCAATAGCTACTCTGTTGGTCATTTCACGAATAATTTTTGCAGTGCCGCCGGTGGTATAACCAACAATGGTCATTTCACCTAGATCTAATACAACAGCCGACGATGCGTCACCTGCTTTATTAACCAACTTACAAACGCCTTGCGCTGGATCATCTTTGCTGGCAACAACGAAACGACGAGCGCCTTTTTGTTTTACAATGTATAAAGAATCGCCGCCACCTCCGGCGCCTTGATCTCCAAACAATTCTGTTCCTGTAATGTTTGCAGAATAAACTGGAATTTTTGGTGTTGCATTTGTTCCTGTATCACCGAAATATTTTTTACTTAATGGACGTCCCATTTGATTTCTCCTTTATTTGACGTTCTAGGTCTACGCGGCGGGTACCGCATAATAAATTCTAGATACTTTATTTATCCGCGGCTCAGCAGACTCATCAGTTCCATTTTTTCTACAGTGGCTAATACTGTGTTAATGGTGTTGATTTCTTGTTGTGCTTTTTCTAGATAGCTGCGATTTTTGGTCTGTCTGTACATGACCATTATTTTACTGTGCGCAGTAATGTGTTGATTTATTATTTTTTCAATGCGTTGAACATCATGAACAAACATCGGAAAGCGATGTCGCCACGCCGTAAACTGTTCACGAAGTTGTTTAAAATCTTGGTCTGATTCTACTTTCATCCTGATATTTAAGTCAAACAAAAAGCACCCGAAGGTGCTTTTTGAACTTGCGTTTACGTGTTACGGATTAAGCAAAACGTAGGTTAGCGGATGTTACAGCAACAGTCGCTAGGTAGTCAGCTGCGTTACCTAGAGAAGAAGCTGTGTTTGTCAACTCAACATAACCATAACGTGTCATGAATGACACAACTGGTTCGAAAGTTGCTGGGTCAAGAACAACACCACTGCTCATCAATGGAATGTATGGGCAATAGAATGCTGCTGCATCAGACTCAGAACCACCTTTGTAACCGATAAGAACGTTGTCGTTCTCAGCGTATGTGTTAACATATACTTTCATTGCGCTGTTCAATGTACCAACAAACTTGGTGTTTGTAGGTGCTTCGAATGTACCTTCTGTTGTACGAGCAAATGCGCTTGTAGTAGCAGATTGTAGTAGTGTCAATGTAGTTGGGCTTACAACTGCCCAGTTACCTGCACCACGACGTGTACGCTGAGCGATCAAGTTGCTTGCACGATTGATTTGAACAGCTAGAGCAGCGTGTTCGTCACCAACGAATGTAGCAGTACCAGATACAGCAGCTTGGTCGTATGTTAATACTGTTGAGCTCAATGAAGCAAGGCTACGTAGAACTTCTTGATCAATCTCAGCTGTGATCTCTTGTGCAAGAGCAGCCATGATTTCTGCTTCGATGTCAATGCCTTGTTGGGCTTGTGCATCTTGAGCAGCTTCAAATGTCCAACGAGCTGATAGCTTACGTGTTTTAGCTTCAACTGTTTGTTTCAAGATTTGGATGCTTAGTTTGTTACCAGCAACACCTTCTAGTGCAGCTGTTGATGCTGGCTTACCAGTAGTAGCACCGGAATAGCCTTCAGCAATCTTGAATGGGCTTAGAGCCTCTTCACCAGCTGTTGTAGCTCCACCTGTGCTGCCGCTGAATGTATCAGAATAGCGAACACGTAGTGTGTGGATTTGACCAACTGGTCCAGTCATTGGTTGTACACCAACTAGTTCATTAGCAATGACTGTTGGCATTACACGTCTGATCACTGGAAGGATCACACGATTTAGGGTTGCTACGTTACCGGCGGATGTAGCACCAGCGGTGGCACTTTCTGCGAGATACTTGCGGGTA
>Ga0209500_10000343_pt1 | contig 40927 bp, 38 predicted proteins | sample S_140212_EF_Meta_FD_187323 | JGI IMG/M metagenome (GOLD analysis project Ga0209500, IMG submission 187323) | Freshwater microbial communities from Lake Simoncouche, Canada to study carbon cycling - S_140212_EF_MetaG (SPAdes) (version 2) | ecosystem: Environmental > Aquatic > Freshwater > Lake ... | reverse complement strand
CATTAACTGGTGGTATAAACTTTTGATCAATATTGTCAAGTGTATCCGTGGGTAAATACACGCCGGTTTCTTTATATTTGTTATATCTTGCCACAGTTAATTCATTTGAAGTTTTTTGCGTGCGCGTTAGTCCATCTAAAACATCATCAATTGTTATAATTGGTTCAACCAAACTATTTTCAGGAATGTCATTTAATGTTATAAAAATTGCTTGGCAAAACGGACATTTTGAACCATAAATAACCGGAGTCTGAAGCAAGTTATAAGGACAATAAGGGCAATTTGGAAAATTTTTGCAAGCATTAAACTTTCCATTATTGTCAATGTAAAATTGTCTTGCTATATCTAGTTTACGGATTGGATTCATGTTTACTTCATTAATTAACGTTGTAATATTACTACCACTAAACAAATATGTTTTGCATGCTGCTATCCACTTTAAGTCACGATCATCTAATGTGTTTGGAACATCTTTCAATTTTTGTAATTGCTGAAATTTTGCTTCATTGTCTGGAAGCGGAATAAGAATTGTTTTGGGAAAACGACGCAAAGCCGCTTCATCTATTTCCCACGGCGTATTTGTTGCGCCCAAAACGAGTAATTTTCTATTATCAACGCCAACACCGTCCATTTGCGTCAAAAACTCTGTTTTTAATCTGCGCGCCGATTCAGATTCTTTGTCTCCTCCTCTAGTAGTTAACAGCGAATCAATTTCATCAATAAAAATAATAGAAGGTTTACCTGTTTCTTTAATTTTATCACGTGCAACAGTAAAGAGCATTTTAAAAATTGCTTCGCCTTCGCCCACCCATTTTGATACAATATCTCCAATTGAAATTGCAAAAAAAGTAGAGTCTGATTCTGACGCAACTGCTTTGGCTAAAAAAGTTTTTCCTGTTCCTGGTGGACCATATAAAAGGACTCCGACCCAAGGCTTTCTTGACCCACTAAATAATTTTGGTTGTCTTAAAGGCAATATTACCGCTTCTCGCAATGCGTCTTTTGCGTCTTGTAAACCGGCGACATCATTCCATGTCATATTATTTCTTTCAGGAGGCAACATTGTTGCTAATATTTTTTGTTTATATACTTCCAATTCTTTCTCTGCCATTGCTTTGGGATCATTGGTGGGGTCTTCTCCTTGATTGGACATATTTTATATATAAAACATATAAAATATTTAATATTTTTTTATTGAAATATACTATAATTTAAACTACTTTTATTATTTATTCTGGCACTTAGGCTTTGTAACACCAAAAACCATTCAAAAAAATAAAACTTATCATTTGACCTGTTGTTATGCTAACAGTCGTTGTGGCCGAGCCTGGTATATACACACCGGTTCCTGATTGGGCGCTTGTTTCACTAAATATTATACTTGATGCACCTGCATTAGGGTCATACATAAATATTACCATTCTTCCATTAACTCCTCCACTAATATTGGAGATAACTCTGTTAGTATTTGCATTAGTAATAGCAATTAAAGTTGCATCTGGAATTGTAACCACAGTTGATGAGGCCGTAGTTGGAAGATTAGGTCCATCTATTCCTCCCACTGAATATATTGTTTTTAAAACAACGCTTGCAGCAGGACCTGTTGGACCTGTATATCCGATTGGGCCTTGTATACCTGTATAACCAGTTGGGCCTGTAACTGTGCTTTTAGGTCCTGTCGCGCCTTGATCTCCAGTTGGACCTAAACTTATATTTGAAGGTCTTTCAAAATTGGAAAGCACATTAGTATCAAAGTTTATTTTTTTTACTCTATAAAGATGGATTATTAATCTAGCATCTACCCAAGAAAATCTGTGAGATCCTCCGGCAAGAGCAGTTCCCCACACTATTGCTGAATTTGGTGGATGGGTTGCACTCCACAACGTAAATGAGCCTTGTGCATTTAAATTCCCTCCATAAGGACCAGTTGCAACATTAAACGTGTCTATTACGGTTATTGCAGATGTTAAAGAATTTCTAACACGAGCTTCATAAGTAAATACATGTTCCGGTCTTGTATTTCCTCCAGCATGATAAGGATTGAATTCAGCTGACCAAGAAAATGTCCACAATTCATCCGAAGGAATGGTAAAGGCTTTTGTAGTGTAATCATTGTTTCCCCAAGCTGGCGGTGTAGGCAATGTTACTGAGGCAACGTCCGCTAGAGATTCTGAAAATATACTGCTTCCTTGAGGTCCAATTGGTCCTGTATATCCAGTTGGGCCAGTAACAGTGCTTTTGGCTCCGGTTGGTCCTGTATAACCGGTGTATCCTGTAACTGTGCTTTGAGGCCCTGTGGGTCCAGTTGCGCCTTGCATACCAGTTGGTCCCAAACTTATATTTGACGGTTTTTGAAAATTAGAAAGCACATTAGTGTCAAAGTTTATTTTTTTTACTCTGTAAAGATGAACTATTAATCTAGCATCACTCCAAGTAAATCTGTGAGAACCGCCTGCAGCAGCAGTTCCCCACAATATTGCAGAATTTTCTGGATGGGCAGCACTATCTAATGTAAATGAACCATGCGCATTCAAATTGCCACCATATGGGCCAGTTGCCACGTTAAATGTATCAATTGTTTTTATTGCTAATGTTGAAGAATTTTTAACACGAACTTCATAAGTAAATACATGTTCAGGCCGCGTATTTCCTCCTGCGTGGTAAGGGTTAAATTCAGCCGACCAAGAAAATACCCACATTTCATCCGACGGAATAGTAAAGGCTTTTGTAGTATAATCGTTGTTTCCCCAAGCTGCTGGAGCAGGCAATGCAACAGATGCGACGTCTGCGAGTGATTCTGAAAATATCATGCTTCCTGCTGGTCCAACCGCTCCTGTATATCCAGTTGGGCCTGTTGTTGTGCCAGCCGGTCCTGTTGGTCCTGTTACTGTGCTTTTGGGTCCTGTTGGTCCAGTTCCTATTGATCCTGTATATCCTGTTAAACCCTGTTCACCTTTTAAACCTTGAATTCCTTGAGGTCCGGTTGGTCCAGTTCCTATTGGTCCTGTTGGTCCAGTTACAGTGCTTTGAGGTCCTGTTGGACCGGTTCCAATTGGTCCTGTATATCCTGTTAAACCTTGTTCCCCTTTTACGCCCTGCATTCCTGTTGGACCTGTATATCCTGTTGTTCCTGTTTGTGTTCTGGCATTTGCGCTATTGATAATGTCTACAATAGAAGCTGATATATTTAAAGTTCTACTTCCTGTTTCATTATAAGTTAGAGTTCCGTAAGTAAGACTAGTTTTGACACTAGATGTATTCATTGTAAGACCTTGTTCATTCAAATAACTATTATATGTAGGACCGCCTGTTTTTGAATTATTTGTAACTGATACAATAGTGCTGTTTATTTCTGTTTTTTTTACATTTATTGCGTCAGACGTATCTAAAGTTATTTGGTTGCTTTTAACGCGTAGCGCCGCGGCAGGAGTATTGTCAACCCATATGCCTTGTAGTCCAGCCGGCATTGGGTCTAAAGGCTGTGGTTCTAATGCTAAATAAGTAGGATCTATTCCTCCTGAAACGTATAATTTGCCAAAAACCATTACGTCGCCAGTAAATCCAATTCCAGTATATCCAGGACCAGTTGCTCCTATAAAATAAGAATTGCTCCATTGACTTGGTCCTGTATATCCTGTTGGACCTGTATATCCTGTTAAACCTTGAATGCCTTGAGTGCCTTGGATTCCTTGGATTCCTTGTATGCCTTGGATTCCTTGCAATCCTTGTTGACCTGTATATCCTGTTAAACCTTGTTCTCCTTTTTCTCCTTTGGGTCCGTCCACACCATACCTAGTTGGACCGCCATTAACACCTCCAATATCCGCGGCAATTAATTTAATACCCATTGTCGCACCAGACGTTACCAAATAATAATGCGGTAAATTATGAAATGATGCAATCTCAATGTAGTCTCCTGCGTTAAAATAATTCATATACAGATTTGGTGTGGATTCCATTGCGGTAAAAATATACTCATTTCCAACAATGTTGTTACCATGGATGTTTGTGTTGACTAATGTATTATCTATTTGATATCCATTCTTTTTTAAATAAGATGCCAAGATATAGCTTTTCATATTTGATTCTCTCGTGGAAGCCGCTTGAACTCTAAAATAATACCATATCTCGTAAACTCCGCTCCTTTCTATTCTGATTCTTGTTTTATTAGTTCCATTTCCTAAAAGAGAAATGCCTTGTTCATATATTTTTTCTGTGAATTGCATTATAGTTTCAGCAGTGTAAACAGATTGCAAATTGTCGTCGGTTAAAATATAAGAAGCGGCTACATTTGCGCCGGAACTTGAAGGACCAGTTGGCCCAGGAACGCCTTGTATTCCTCTCGGACCTTGAGCCCCAGACTTACAGCAATTTTGTGAATTATTTTTTTGTGAATTTAGATAACTGGAGTATGACGCCATATTATATATAATTATATTTAATATGCCATTTTTCTTGCTATAACTTTACGAATATTTTTTAAGACTAAGGAGGAGAAGTAAAGCACTTAACAATTTCGCCTAATAAAAATTTACTATTAAAATAATTATTTTTTACACGTTTTAAGCATCATTTGATATGAACCAATAACTTGTGCCACTAAATGTTGCAATTTGAAATTTACGCATTAACTGTGTTCCTGTTAAGTTAACAGTATTCAATGGCGTATTAAAAATTGTGTTATCAATTCCTATAATATTAGTAGCAGGGGAATTAACTACTACTATTTGTAATGCAGCTTGTGCTTGACTTGTACTTGATGTTCCTCCAGTTCTTCTAAACTGAACATATCTACCATCATCTGCGCCAGTAATTGCAGGTAGAGTAATAGTTCCAATTGTGCCTGCTGCGCTTGAAAGTGATGTTATATAAATATAATTATAATAATAGTCGCTCCAAAGTGTATAAGTAAATGGTGAGGCGAATGAGCCTGATTGATACCCTACAGCCTCTTGTATACCAGCTTTAACATAGATTATTCCAGTTGGTCCAATTGTTACAGAAGAATTTGCATTATAAGAAATTATTGGATAATTATAATATATTCCGGTTGGACCGGTTGGGGACCAATAAACAACTACACTTGGTCCTGTAAAACCGGTTGGTCCTGTTACTGTGCTTTGTGGTCCTGTAGGTCCTGTAACAGTGCTTTGAGGACCTGTATATCCAGTAGGTCCGGTTACTGTGCTTTGTGGTCCTGTAGGTCCTGTAACAGTGCTTTGAGGCCCAGTTGGTCCAGTGAAACCATAAACGCCAAAACTCGTGTGAATATGTGAATATGTTGCGCTGCTTTCAAAATAAATTACTGTATCATGATTTGTTGCCACGTTATTTGTAGCAGTAACAATTACATAAAGTGCATCATATGCAGATATATTGGTATATGGAACTAATAATGATAAAGTATAAACATTTATTGTATTATTTCCTGTAACAAATTGACTAGATGAACCTGATCCAATTTCGGACCCAATCGTAATAGTTCCTACTCCATCTACAGTTATACCGTATAAATGGTATTTTAAGGATATGTGATCAGCATCAGCAGCTGTAGGCGATCTTGCAAAAATATTCATATCCCATATTCCTTCAGGTATAAAACTTGGATTTTGTAATTCAGATTTATAAATGGCAAATTGCGATAACCATTCTTCTTGGTTTTGTGAATTAATTTGGGCTGTTATACTAGTTTGTGCTGCTGCGCTTGTAGTTAAAGATAGTAATCTAACATTTGTTGGATTAGATGGTATTGGAGAAATTACAGGATTAGGTGTTGGGGGAGCAGTTGGACTAATAATTCCGCCTGGAAGAGTTCCATTTATTAAATCAGTAATCAAGGGATTTGTTGTTTGACTATAATTCATATATAAAATTAATCCTGAACTAACACCTGAATCCCCTTGAAGACCGGTTGGTCCGGTCCAACCGGTTGGGCCTGTAACCGTGCTTTGAGGTCCTGTTGGACCTGTTGGACCTGTTACTGTGCTTTGTGGTCCTGTAGGTCCTGTAACAGTGCTTTGAGGACCTGTATATCCTGTTGGTCCTGTTACTGTGCTTTGTGGTCCTGTAGGTCCTGTAACAGTGCTTTGAGGACCAGTTGGTCCTGTTACTGTGCTTTGAGGACCTGTATATCCAGTAGGTCCTGTTACTGTGCTTTGTGGTCCTGTAGGTCCTGTAACAGTGCTTTGAGGTCCTGTTGGTCCGGTATAACCAGTTAGACCCTGGACGCCAGTTGGTCCTGTTACTGTGCTTTGAGGTCCAGTTTGTCCTGTGTGTCCAGTTGGTCCAGTAAAACCAGTTGGGCCAGTAACAGTGCTTTGAGGTCCGGTTGGACCTGTTCCTATTGGTCCTGTGTAACCAGTTGGTCCAGTTGCGCCTGTATTTGTTGCCGACCCTGGCAAACCGGTTGGCCCCTGAGGTCCCTGTGGTCCTCTTTTACATTCTATTACAGGCACGTTACATGCTCTTTGGCTGTTAATATAATCAGTATAATTTGTATAGTTTCCCACATTTCTACTAATGGTTGGACAGCACTTTTTATTAAATTGAGACATGTTATATAGTATTTTTAATTATTTAAATTTTCATAATTAAAAATAAATTAAAACCTGTAAACTTTTAATGCATTTATTTAGCTCGAGGGCAACGGTGCAAGACACAATCGAATGGACCCAAGTGACGCCACATCATACTTCACAACTAAAGGTAAATCGTTCTCCAAATAAACCTCAATTTGCGAACACAAATTTGTGCACTTGATAAAATAGCCTAAATTCTTCAAAGAAAACTCGCCCTGAATAACCTTTGACGAATCTTGCTTCAAAATGAATCCCATGCTACCATCCGACTCGGCTCGGTGGATTTCAGCATTGGCGAATTGGCCAGAGCACTTGAAGATGAGCTCATTACCAACCGACTTGATCTCCAACTTATCCGAAATGCCAGACAAATCACGAATAATCTTCTGGAAATCAGCAGAAGGCAAATTGATAATGGAAGAAAAAGTCACGTTGGGATACTCAAGCTCCTCAGGATCAGGCTCAATCAATCGCAACTTCTGCGTCTTGCATTGCTTAATCTCACCATTCTCAAACTTTAAAGCCAAATGCGAAACAATTCCGTCCACGTAATCGCCATTCTCAATATAAATGGTAAGCGTGTCATCATTATCAATAGAATTGATCAACTTGAACAAGTGGAACATGTTTACGCCAATAATAATCTTCTCCTTCTTGCACTCATAAAACTCAAAATTTTGCGAAGCCAAATACAAGTGAGCTAAGATGGTGTGAGACTTGTCCATATTAATAATGCGAATGCCATCAGGTTGAAATGAAATATTCGTCTCTAAAAGAATATCCTTTAACGCAGTCATTAAAGTTCTAAAAGGAGCGATTTGAACCGTCTTAATAGTCAAAACATTGTTATCTGTTGATCCCTTTGATGCAAAATTTGACATTTATAACTAAACTTTATTCATAATCTTTAAATACTTATGTTCCAAAATATTAAAATTAAACGCACCGAATTCTAATATTTTTATTTTTATGCTAGATTTACTTTGGGAACGTGTTTTTGTCCATGACCATATTTATTTTTTGCCTGCTTTGCTAATTTGAGTGCTTTGCTTCCTGGTTTGCAGCCTTCTTCTAATATATTGTAATCCACCGCGGCTGCTTTTCCTGAAGTTATTGAGCTTGCAAGTCTTGCTATACCCCACGATTGTCCAGTTTGATTTGGTCTTGATCCTGAAGAAAAATACGCTCCTTCTCCTTTATTGATTATTTTTGCTAAAGCCGCCTTTGAACATCCGGTTTTCTTTGCCAATTCATTTGTTGCTCCAATTTTTTCCACTTTATACATTTTCCTTGCGTCTGCTACATGCTGCGAGGGTTTTGATTTGAATGATTTTACTTGTTTTCTTGTATAATAGATACCTTTTTTGTAAAGCCTGCGAGATTTTAAGAGCATCTTGCTCACTTTTTTCTTGTCCTTTTGTGTTAAACGTTTGGGCAAGTATCTTAAAACAACTTTTCTGGTCTTGTTCTTTGTCATTTCTCTCTTTCTTATTAAATGATGATAAATTAAATTTATTATTGCGACAAGAAAAATAATATTTATTTGGGATTTATCATATAAAAGGTTTTTAAATACATAAATTATTAATTTAAATGGCCGAAGAAAACGAAAACGAAAACGAAAAAGAAAAGGCAAAAGCAAAAGATTACTTTGACAATATAGAAGCGCTATTTGACAAATATCAGAATAACTCATACATGTTACAACGGTTGTGTTATCATATAACTGATATTCTTCCTTCTACACTTGAAACGGAAGAGAAGAATCACGAAAAGCGAATTGAACGCACCGCTTTTTTAACCAAGGAGCAGCAAACCTTCATTCAAATCTTTTTGAGTAAAAATCAATATTATTACCTGTCAAATAATAACTGCTTTTATCAATATGATGGAAAAACTTATAGGATGGTGTCGGAAGACGATATTCAATACCAGCTTCTCTCTACTATATCCAAAGACAGAACGCTAATGGAATGGAAACATAAGACTAAAATCAATATTATAAAACAAATCAAAGAGAGAAACCTGTTCAAATCAATTCCGGAAACAGCCACTATTCAAAAAATTATTAATTTATTATATCCTGCGTTATTTGCAACTAAAGGAGAGGTTAAATACTTTTTAACAATTATTGGCGACAGCATTCATAAAAAGCATAATGATTTGGTATTCTTAACCAAGCCAAAAACAAAGAAGTTTTTAAATGAAATAGACAATATATGTTATATGGTAACCGGTTATGCAAACATTACCAGCAATTTTGTTACTAAATATAATGAGACGCATAATTTCAATAATTGTCGTTTAATTAATATTGCGGATAGCATTTTGTTTGATAATTTGAAAGAACTACTCACCAAAAATGGTCTAGATTTCTTGTGCGTTGCAACTCATTATTCTGACCGTTATGGTAATTCCGATCAATATGTTCTCTCGTCGGAAGAGTTATCCAGTTACACTTTATACCTTAAAAACAATTCTCAAATGGATATTTTTAATAAGTTCTGCGAGCATTCTATTGAAGTCGTCGCTAATGAGCCGTCTAATAAAAAATTCTCTATTCAGTGGAAAAACATGCACTTTATATGGAAGCTTTTTATATCCAAGCATTCTCTGCCAAGCGTAATCTACATTAATACATTTAAAAAACTACTTAAAGAAAAATATGCCTACGACGAAACCACCGATACGTTCTATAATGTTACAAGCAAATACATGCCTTTTGTTAGCAATTTTATTCAGTTCTGGGAAAATACTATTGCCGCGTCTACTAACGGCGAATTTGATTACGAAATTGAAATTGATGAGTTGTGTGGACTATATAAAAAATGGATTCATGATAATTCCGAGACTTGTTATTCTGCTGGAAATGCGAATGAACACGATGTTTTAAAGATTATTAATCATTTTTTTCCTAGTTTTGAAGTCATTGAAAATAAATATATCCTCAATGTTCAGTGCAGTTTATGGGATAAAATTGGTGACATGAATAAAGCATTGGAGAAAATGAAGGAACATTATAAGGAAAGCATATTGTTTAACCAAAATGCTGCTGCTTTAATTCCGTTTGATGAAATCTATTCTTACTACACAAAGAACAAACAAACCAAATTCACGATTAGTAAACGCTACTTTGAAAAATATTTGGACGTTGCCCTTGCAGATTTTATTGAATTTGATAATTTTGTTTCCATTTCATGGTTGTCAAGTTAATTAAATATTATAAGTTTGTTATACGTTATAATATTTATTAGATTATTTATTTATTTCTTGCCTCCAGTAGGCATTTGTCCAGGATTCATAGTTTGTCCAGGATCAGCAGGAGGAGGAGGAGGAGGAGGTTGGCCACCTCTGCGTCTGCGTCTGGAACCACCTGTCACTGGAGCATAATTACCGTATCCACCGCGCATCTTCTTGGACTTGCCAATCTTGACAAAACCAAACTTGCCCTTCTTGGTGCCATATCCGGCCTTAACAAGGCGCTTCTCCTTCTTGGCGGTCATGTGCTTCTTTTTGGAAACAATGCGACCGTTCTTGTTCATCATGATTTCTTGCTTCTTAAGACCACCGCTGGTCTTGTAAGCAGTTCCGTGTAAAACTTGGGCTCTGGAGCCCTCTAACATCTCGTACTTATGTCCGTGAATGAGATAGTGGCCGCTTGAGTTTTTCGTGTAACGAGTCATTATAAATTAAATAGAGAAAATAAATAAAATTTATTAAAACCGTCTAAATAATTTCAACGCGCTAGAATCTGTTTTTAATTGGCGCCTCGTATCCACCTTCCACACGACCCAATAATCTTGCATCTCCGCTTGAATTATACGGCGCATTACCATACACAGTTGTTCCACCGCGCGCATACCTTATTGCATTCACTGCTCTAGCAGTCTGCGTTGACAAAGGAATCACATCCGGATTACTGTTTTTAATTATTTTGCTATTGATGGGGGATGGACAAATACAGTTCTTATTGCCAACCTCAACGTTATTATCTAAAACATTTATAATCTGTTTTAAGTTTCCTGCTCTGCGCCCAGGAATAATGAATAAAGAAGAACGAGTTGAAGCCATTATATACTGTAGTAAGTGTTTTTATTTTAAAATTTAGATTTATTTTAATTTATTTTTATTTATTTTATGAAGTTATATTATATGGCAAACAAGACACACAGAAATTATAGAAAACGCTCTAGTAAAAACAAAAATACAACAAAAAGGGTCTTGAAAAATAATCAAACAGTTATTGGGTTAAAACCATTTGAAGTCGCATTTGGAAAAACTCTTTCAAAAAACTTGACAAAATCTAATAATGACCTTAAAAATGAGTTTGTTAAAGAACTTTTGTCTAAATTTACTCCTGGACATATTAAACCCAACAACGACTTTTACGATTATATTAATTATGGCTGGTTACAAAAGGTTTCTTTAGAAAAGTCTCAAGAATACATTATCCAAATTGACGATTTTAGACTTACTCAAGATAAAGTTTATAGACAATTGAATGAAATTATTTTAGACTACATCAAACACAATGATAACAAGTTTGCCAAAAATCTTAAAAACTTTTATTATTCCATTATCAACATGAATACTAAGGATGATAGCAAAAGGAAATGCAAAGAAATCGTAAAGAAAATAGATGAATTAAGAAGTAACAAAAATAATGTCTGGAAATTGCTTGCATTTGCCAACAAAGACGAAGTTGTTAGACCACACGCTCCATTTGTCTGGTCTGTAAACCCTGACAACAAAGAGTCAAGTGTTAATAGATGTTGCATTGATGCTCCAGCTCTTTCTATTGTTGATATTAACGTCTATTTTGATGACGGCATTGACATTGAATATAAAAATGGAATTAAAAAGGAATTTAAGCGCTTTTGCAAAGAACTTTTTGACACAACTCTTGGTCCAAATCATCATTTGAACCCTGCGGCCGTATTTGAAGTTGAACAAGAAATGATGAACGCTCTTATATGCACTAAAGTAACAACCAGTTTGGATTCTTATAATAAGATTAGTGCTCACGAAGCTATGTCTAAGTATGATTTTAATTGGACAGAATTCTCAAAAGATCTTGGATTTACTTACACGCCTGAATTCTTTATAACATCAAGTAAAAATTACTTGAAGTGTGGCACTGAATTGTTATTGAAAAACTGGGACTCTGAAAAATGGAGAACTTATTGGATTTATATATTCGTTAAAAAAATTGCTAGAATGACAGAAGGCTGGGAAAAAATTAACTACAACTTTTTTGGCAAATTTCAAAGAGGACAAACCAGAATTAATGACAGCGATGCAGTTAGTGCATCTTTGTATATGTCGGTGCCGTTCAACACCTTCTTAACAAATAAATACGTTGAAAAATATGAAACTCCTGAAAACGTAAAATACGTTGAAGTGATGTGTAACGATTTGAAAGAAGTATTTACTAGAATTGTGAAGCGCAATAAATGGTTGTCTCCTTCTACCAGAAAATACGCCGTGCTCAAACTTAATAACTTGCATTTTGAAATTGCCAAACCGCAAGTTTTAAGAGAGGACCCTTTGCTTGATTATGGACACAGTGTCATTGAAAATGTGGATAAAATACACGAATGGCGTTTAAATCAATTTCTCCAATTAGAAGGAAAAGGTCTTGTTGATATTCCTATCATGGATTGGACTCAATATCCTGTTAAAATGGGCGGATCTCAGGCTTATATTGTCAATGCTTCTTACACACCATCCAAAAACAGCATTTATATTAACTTGGGTTACATCCAAAAACCATTCGTAGATTTGGAAGAACGCGGCATTGAATACAACTTGGCTCACCTTGGTTTTACAATTGGTCACGAAATGGGACACTCATTAGATGACTGGGGAAGTCAATACGACTATCATGGAAACTTGCACGACTGGTGGACTGCTGCCGACAAGAAAAAGTTCAAGAAAATTCAACAAGACGTTATTAAACAATATGAAGAATTTGCTGCGCGCGATGGAATCAAATTTGATGCCTCCATTGGAGTGGGGGAAGATTTGGCTGATATTGCAGGATTGGCCGCTTGCGACGAATATTTGCGAGATTATCAGACAAAGAATGAAGATATTGTTCCTATTAAAAATATTTCTTTTGAGGCATTTTACACGTATTACGCATTCCAACAAAAGCAACAAGTTGGAAAGAAAGCTCTTGCAGCTCAACTCAAAACCAACCCACATCCTCTTGATAAATACAGATGCAATATTCCGCTATCACGCTCTCAAATTTTCCGCGCTTTATATAACGTTAAAAAGGGCGACGGAATGTGGTGGCATAACACAAACACTGTCTGGTAAATGTTGCGTTTTTGTATAATATTTGAATTATTACTATATTTTTACAGTAATAATTAACATCCGCAATTAGATTTCTTTTTTATACAGAGCTAATCTAATATGTTATCAGCAATTAGTTATTTGCGTCATTCACATATTATATAAAAAATGCATGATATATTTAACCACGAAATCCCTTTTTATGACCCTTGGGAGTAATTTGTTGTTGGCTTTTTGCACCAGTACGTCAGGGTTTTATTCTTTTTTTATGTCCAAACTCTTGTTGATTTTTATTTATATCATTGTTATTATTATTGTGGGAATGATTTTTGTTATGTTTACTATTTTGATTTACCGTTTCACCATCATCAAAAAAATCTTCTAACGTGGCTTTACGATAAAAAGTATCTTGTTGCATTATAATCATCATGTTTCTATTTGTCTATATCTAAATTAATAAAGATATCTAACTTTTGAAAGGATGGCAACCTTTTTCAAAAAGGCTGAAAAAAATTGAAACTAAATAAATACAAAAATAATAAAGTAACATAGATAAGATGGCATCGCAAGACGTTAACCTAGCAAATAAATATCAGCAGAAGACTGACAAAGAACACATTCTTTCTAATCCGGATTCTTATATTGGTTCGGTTGAGAATGTTGACGCTTTTGTTTGGCTTCTCAATGAACTCGGAGAACGCATCGTTGAAAAAAATATTCTTCTTGTTCCAGGACTCTTCAAACTCTTTGACGAGGGAATTGTGAATTGCAGAGACCACGTTGTTCGTCAAGCTCAAGCAGTTAAAAATGGAGTTGCCAATGCACTTCCAGTAACCAGCATTGACATTGCAGTTCAAGACGATGGTACAATTGTCATGATCAACGATGGAAATGGAATTGATGTTGCTGAGCATCCTGAATATAAGATTTGGATTCCTGAGCTCATTTTCGGTCACCTTCGCACTTCCACCAATTACGACAAGACCGAGAAGAAGATTGTTGGTGGTAAGAATGGGTTTGGATTCAAGCTTGTTCTCATCTGGTCCATCCACGGTTCTATTGAGACTGTTGACCATGTCCGAGGATTGAAGTATACGCAGGAGTTCCGCGACAACTTGGATGTAATTGGCAAGCCGGTTATTATCAAGTGCAAGTCCAAGCCTTATACTAAGATTACTTTCAAACCGGATTACACGCGTCTTGGACTTTCAGGTCTGACTGAAGACATGATTTCATTGTTTAAGAAACGTGTTTATGACGTTGCCGCTATAACCGACAAGTCCGTCAAGGTCAAGTATAACTCGCAGGTCATTCCAGTAAAGAACTTTCAACAGTATATTGATATGTATATCGGACCCAAGGACGCAGCTCCTCGCGTTTATGAGGGCGATTCCGATGAACGTTGGGAATATGCAGTTGCACTTTCACCCAGTCACGAGTTCTCACAAGTTAGCTTTGTAAATGGTATCCACACCGCCAAGGGTGGAAAGCATGTTGATTACATTCTCGGTCAAATTACCAGAAAGCTCGTTGCATTTATTGAAAAGAAAAAGAAGATTGCGGTAAACGCAAATAGTATCAAGGAGCAGCTAATTCTGTTTCTGAGATGCGATATTGAAAATCCTGCGTTTGACAGTCAGACCAAGGACTTCATGAACACTCCTAGTGCAAAGTTTGGTTCTACTTGCACTGTCAGCGACAAGTTTATTGAGAAGGTTGCAAAGATGGGTGTGATGGATGCAGCTTGTGCAATCACCGAAGTAAAGGAAAACAAAGCCGCAAAGAAGACCGATGGAACAAAGTCCAAGAACATTCGCGGAATTCCCAAGCTTATTGATGCAAACTGGGCAGGCACCGAAAAGTCTGCGCAATGCATGATCATCTTTTGCGAGGGAGATTCAGCCAAGGCAGGCATTGTTTCCGGCCTTTCTTCCGAGGATAGAAACAATATTGGTGTGTATCCGATGAAGGGTAAGATTCTCAACGTTCGCGGTGAGCAAGTTAAGAAAATCGCAGAAAATAAGGAGATTGCCGAAATCAAAAAGATCCTTGGCTTGGAAACTGGTAAGGAATACAAGTCGTCTGCAGACGTTGCAAAGAATCTGCGATACGGAAAGGTCTTGTTCATGACTGATCAGGATTTGGATGGTAGCCACATCAAGGGCCTCGGCATCAACTTGTTCCAATCTGAGTGGCCTAGCCTAGCGCAAATTCCTGGTTTCATCGGTTTCATGAACACTCCCATCTTGAAGGCCAAGAAGGGTTCTCAAGAATTGGTATTCTATAATGAAGGCGAATATGAGGCTTGGAAGGAGGTAAACGACGGCGGAAAGAGTTGGAAGGTTAAATATTACAAAGGTTTGGGAACCAGCACTGGAAAGGAGTTCCGCGAATATTTTGAGAAGAAGAAGATTGTAAGTTTTGCTCACAGTGGCAAGCCATGCGACGACGCAATTGACATGGTATTCAATAAGAAGCGCGCAGATGACCGGAAGGATTGGCTTGAGGAATACGATAGAGAAAGCTATCTTGACACCAATCAGGAAGCTGTCGGTTATGATGACTTTATTAACAAGGAGCTCATCCATTTCTCCAAGTATGATTGTGACAGAAGCATTCCCAACTTGATGGATGGTCTTAAGATTTCGTTGCGAAAGATCTTGTTTGCTGCGTTCAAGAAAAACTTGACGTCTGAGATTAAGGTCGCACAGTTTTCTGGATACGTCTCTGAACACTCTGGTTATCATCATGGCGAGGCTTCTCTAAACGGAGCAATTGTAAACATGGCACAAAACTTTGTCGGCAGCAACAACATCAACTTGTTCACTCCCAATGGACAATTTGGAACTCGCTTGCAGGGTGGCAAGGATAGCGCTTCGGAAAGGTATATCTTCACTCAGCTGTCAAAGATTACGAGGACCCTGTTTCCTGAGATGGATGACAAGATTCTTAAGTATTTGAATGATGATGGCTTTCCAGTTGAGCCAATCTTCTATGCTCCTATTATTCCGATGGTTCTTGTAAACGGATCCAAGGGAATTGGAACTGGATTCAGCACTGAGATTTTGTGTTACAATCCGTTGGAGATTATTGGATATTTGAAGAATAAGCTTTCCGACAGTTCAAACTCTCATTTTGATTTCATGCCTTACTACGAAGGATTCAATGGAACTATTTCCAAAATTTCAGATGGCAAGTTCCTTGTAAAGGGCAAGTATGAGACTCTTGGCACAGATAAGATTCGCATTACTGAGTTACCAGTTGGAACGTGGACTGATGATTTCAAGGAATATCTTGAGACTCTGGCAGACACCGTTGACAAAGCAGGCAAAAAGGTTGCTCCAATTGTCAAGGACTATGATGATATGAGTAAGGACACAACGGTTGACTTTGTCATTACTCTGCAAAAAGGTAAGCTTGCTGAACTGGAAGCAGTCAAGTTGGATAATGGCTGCAATGGTCTTGAGAAGCAATTCAAGCTGTTTACCACTAGTTCTACAAGTAACATGCATCTGTTTGACGCAGAAGATAAGCTCAAGAAATATGCAAACGTTCGCGAGATTATTGATGATTATTATGGAACTCGGCTTCAAATGTTTCAAACCAGAAAGGATTATATGATTGACGCATTGACACGTGATTTGGTTCTGCTTTCCAACAAGAGTAAGTATATCAAGGAAAACTTGGATGGAACTGTTGATTTGCGCAGAAAGAAGCGCGAAGAGGTTAGTAAGTTGCTCAAAGAGAAAAGTTACGCGGTGATTGATCAGGATGAAGAATTCAAGTATTTGGTGAAGCTTCCCATGGACAGTGTGACTGAGGAGAATGTTGCAAAGTTATTGAAGGAACATGGCGACAAGGCTGTTGAATTGGAGGTTGTGAAGTCAAGAACAATTCAGCAGATGTGGTCTGGTGAACTGGATGCACTGTCAGCCGAATACGCAAAGTATAGAGAGGAACGCGAGCGCAGCGTATCAGGGACTGGTAAGAAGTCCGGTGCAAAGGTTGTCAAGAAGACAAAGTTGGTTGTTGCAAATTAAATTAAATTAAATAAAAAAATATTGTTTTGTTGTTGTCTTTGTAATATTATTTTTTTTTGTTTTTGTTTTTTGGTTTTGTATTTTCAGGACCTTGGGTAACAAGTTCCATTCATAGTTGAATCCAAAATCTCCAAACTTTTTGACCTTGAGAAATGAATCCAAGAGAGAAAAAGTAATTCAAAATTATATTAAATTATTTTTTCTTTTTGTTTAACGTCTTCTATAAGAGCGCCTTTTATTCTTTCGGCTTTTTCCCTTGCGAGATTTTTTGCCCTTATTTTTATTTTTGCGCGTTCTTCTTTTTCTGTGTCTTCCACCCATTGATCCAGACACGTCACCCAATTCACTTGTTAAAATTCCAGAGAATGCTAATGCAGCATCTGATGCGTCTGCAACACCAGTATTAACACGATCAATAAAATTGCAAATAGCTCCTTTAACCGCCGCATATCCAGCCGCCGTTGAAGTGGCTGCACCAGACACAGCCCCTCTAACACTTTCATACGCACCTCTTGTTCCTGCAGAAACTCTTGCAATTTGCTCTTCCAATGCAACCTTCTTAGCCGTCATAGAACGTGTTATGGCACCAGCATAATCTGTTATCGCGGCATATTGCGCATTTAATGAATTTAATATTGCCATCGCATCTTCTCTCGCTTTAAATCCAATACTTAAATATCTACCTATCAACATAGCAGGTGTCATTCTTGCAACTGCTCCAACAGCTGGGCCAGCCACGGATCCAATGGCGCTCCCAACACTTCCAACCATTGGAGCCGCGGCATATAAACCGGTTCCAACCGCTCCCATTGCCGCCGAACCAGCTGAAATGGCGCCGCTTAAAATGGCGGCTAAAGCATTGTATAGTGCTGTTATAGCGACCGAAGTTGCAACATCCAAACCATATATAGTCATATAATACTGCAAAGTTACCAAACCGCCATATCCGGCGCCAACAACCGCGGCAGCTCCAGCCAAAATAATTGCTGAATCAACGGCCAAACTTACATAACGATTGTCGCACGCAGCTCCACCTCTTAACTTTCTCTTTCCGCCTATTTTCATGCCTGGTTCATAATCTGGGTCATCTTCTTCAGGACCATCCTGCATTCCGGCAAACGCTCCTTCAACTCTGCCTGGACTCATTCTTTTTCCCATCGTTAACTCTGACGCGGCATTTAACTCTCCAATTAATGCTGCCAATGCTTGTGCCTTTTCATCTTCTGATGCCATAGATATATATTATGCCTATAAAAAAACGTCTAAAACCAGGGTTTTAATTCTAACTGCTTATCATTATTTTGGGACATAACTGGAGGGTCCATTGGCTTATACATTGTGCTTGCATCTATCAAGTATTTATGGTAACCAATCGCTTCGGAATAAACTTGATGTATGGAATAATCCAAAACAATCTTATTCAATTGTTCCACTTGCTGTTGAACATTTGTTGGCTGATTGGCTGCGTGTTGCAAAAATGTGCTGCGCATAATGATCTTAAGAGTGTCTCCGTCTTGGTCACTTATCACATATTGACCATTTGACTTGTGGTAAACACCGGCTCTAATACCATTTTGAATTATGCGAATGTTGTTTTGAGAGAAAAAAGTATTTGACAAGTCTGTGTTATCCCATAAACCTTCTGTAGGATTCCTAAAAGTCGCACACTGGTTCACTGGTATTTTATCATACATCTGAAATAAATCAGTTGTTTTAGGACCATTAATATCTACTCTTCCATTTGATGGCTTGCAATTCATTATATTATTCTAACAGAAGAAAATATTATATCCTATTATTTTATACATATGAATTTTCAATCCACAGTTTTAATGATCGCCATAATTATTCTTATAATTTGCATGATTCTTATTGGTATCGCTTTAGCAAAATCCAAAAGCACTCAACAATGGCCTCCTCTTGTTGGCGATTGCCCTGATTATTGGGTTGATATGGGCACCGGTGGTTCTCAGTGCGTTAATAGAAAGGATTTAGGCACTTGCAATGCTAGCGTTCCTACAGGCCAACATTTACAAATGGATTTTACTGTTGCTCCTTATATTGGTCAAAATGCCGCTTGCTCAAAATACAAGTGGGCAAACGGTTGTGGCATTACTTGGGATGGCATTACTTCCGGTGTCCCAAATCCTTGCGATGCTTCTGGAAACACTGTCTAATAAAACAATAAAAAGCAAAACAAAAATGAATTATTATGATAATTATATTATGTTATAATTATTATAATGGCGTTTAACCTTGCATTAATTAAAAATTTACCTCTTGAAATTGAAATGTATATTCAAGATTTTATACCAAAGCAGGTTTTGTGTTTTTTAAATAAAAAATATTATGTCAAATATCATAAATACATAAAAGACTGGGTTGCAAAAGAACTATATGAAAATTATTTGCGAGACATGGTAAGGCGCGACAATGACTTTGTTTTTAACTTTTTGGTTAAAGAAAATTATAAAAAATGGCTGAAAATAAAAAAATATAGATATAAAAATATAATTTATGGCAACTACATTTGCTTTATGGAGAGCTTTTGCATTGAAAATCAATCAACAAACTGTAGAAACTCATTAAAAGAGTTCCTCAATAAAACTGGTTTGAGTAAAAATCAGCATAAAAAGAATACTATTACAAATATAATATGGAGAAACTAAACTTGAATGAAATGTTAAACAGACAATCTGATGTTATTAAAATGAAAGAAACGTTAAAGGATTTTGAACTCAATAAACATAACCATTTATTTAAAAAGGGCATTTATGTTTACGGTGAACCTGGAACCGGTAAAACTACGTTTGTCATGGATATATTAAAAGAAATGAATTATGATGTTGTTAGATACGACGCAGGAGATATAAGAAATAAAACCATTATTGACACCCTCACAAAACATAACATGTCCGACAAAAATATTATGAGCATGTTTCATAAAAACATTAAAAAAATTGCCATTGTTATGGATGAGATTGATGGAATGAATAATGGTGACAAAGGGGGAATAAATACACTCATCAAACTCATTCGTCCCAAAAAAACTAAAAAGCAGAAGTTAGAGGAAGTCACACTAAATCCAATTATATGCATAGGCAATTATCACATTGATAAAAAAATTAAGGAGTTGATGAAGGTTTGTAATACTATAGAACTCAAAAAACCAACTTCTCCACAGGTTACAAATATGATTAAAACATTGATGCCAACAGTTGAAGACCCTTTGCAGCAAAATATTTCCAATTTTATTCAATACGACCTAAGAAAGCTTAAAACTATGTTTAACATTTATCAAAGCAAGGAGGGTATTCTAAACAATGATGTTATTAATAATATATTCCAAGTAAAATCTTATAATGATGACACCAAACAAATAACTCAAAAACTAATTAATAGCAAATATCACATAAATGATCATCTATCTATTATGAATGAAACTGATAGAACCATTGTTGGTTTATTATGGCATGAAAACATTATTGATGTTTTAGGAAAAATGAAACCCAATGCATCAATACCAGTTTATTTGAACTTGTTAAACAATATGTGTTTTGCTGATTATATTGACCGCATAACATTTCAAAAGCAAATATGGCAATTTAATGAGATGAGTTCTCTCATCAAAACGTTTAAGAATAACAAATTATATCACGATTCTTGTAAAAAGAAACCAAAGTATAACCCTTTAGAGGTTAGATTTACAAAAGTATTGACGAAGTATTCAACTGAATACAATAATTCTATTTTTATTCAGAATTTGTGCCAACAGCTTGGAATGGATAAAAAAGACTTGTTTGCATTCTTTTTGGATTTGAAAAATAAATATGACGACAATAACATTGCATCATTGTTTGAAAATTATGAAATTACCAAACTGGACATAAATCGTATTTACCGATATTTGGAAAAATATACCAAGGTTGATGCCGAAGATGGAGAAGAAGCAGTTGACGCAGATTTGTCTGATGGAGAATAATCAAAGTGGTTTTTACTTATCCATGTCAAAATCCCAATCCTTAAATAAACCTCCTTCCAACAGATTTGGTTTATATTCTGACGGTTTATCGTTGAACTGTTGTTCATGATTTTCTATCGCTTTTAATTTATTTATTTCTGATTCATCGTCGCGTTTTATGTAATTTAACAATGCCAATTGAGCAAACATTTTTTTGAAGTTATATATCTTTTCCTCAGACATTACGTTTGTCACATTAAACGTTTGGCAAATTTCTGTTGAAGAATTGTTAATCAAATATCGTTGATCATATCCGCTTAACAAATTTGGCGTTCTTTTATTAAAGTTATACTCATTTAACATTTGAGGCACTGTTCTCGTCAACAGAGAAAAAATCAATAAGGTGAGATTCATCTTATTGATTATAAATGAAAAAATTTTATATTGTTATTTGTATTGTTATTTTTGTTCTTGGTTTGGCGTTGGTTTAATTTATAACGGCTGCAACGCGACGGCGCGATTGCTCTGTCTCGCGCTCAGAATCCAATGTCACGATTGCGACTCGCTGCTTCGCTGCAAATGCTGCCCTGCATGCATTGTCCACAGCACAGTGTTGATGCCGCTCGTATTGCTCAACGGAGTCATAGAACAAGGTCACCGGATTGTCGCTTTTAAATTCTCCGGTGCAAATGCGCGTCTTGAAGTATAGATCCTCGCGCTTTGAACCAACGCGATGTCCATAATACTTCTCACCAGTGACTGCGTTCCGAATTGTGGATCCTGTGTCACCAGAACCAAACATGATGACTTGCTTCATCTTGTAAGCGTCAGAATCATATCGCTTGGTCTTGAAACAGAGCTTGTCGTCCACTGTCTCTGTCAAGACCTTATTCACCTTTTGTCTATTGGACCTGGAATTGACCGAGACATTGTCGTCATCGGCGTCATTGGTCATTTGATACTTGTAATCGTAATTGCGGCTCATTCTCCGAGGGGTTGACTGTGATACTTTAATCATACAGACTTCTCTCTAAATCAATTTTTTTTCAATGAAATAAAGAAAATCAAAATAAGATAAAATCAAAGAGATGCACTTTGGGTTTTCTGTTGAATTGATTTTTGGATTATTTCTTTTATTTTATTTTCCAAATAAGACACCTTTGTTGCCAGTTGAGTATTTTCTTGCATTAATGAGTGTATTATTTGAGTTTGTTCTGACAATTTTCTCTCATAAGCTGTCGCCAATTCTATTGGATTTGCATTCATTATATTTCTTTGTTGATGTTGCATCATCTTTTGATGATTTTCAATTGCTTCTGCTCGCTTCTTTGTAAGTTCTTGTATTTGCTGATGAACCTCCGGTTTATGCTCTGGTCTTCCTGGTTCATAATTGTTAAGCATACTATCAATTGAGTTCATAAAAAACTCTTTTACATCCGGTTCCTTAACAAAATCGTCCACAGTTTTTTCGGAAAACGATATATATGGATTTGGGCTTTCCAACATTGTTTTCTTATCAAAAGAATTATGAACATGAGAAAAAACCAAAATAGACTTCATAGGGTCCAACTGAACAAATGGTATTGTGTATCCTTTTAAAAACGCCTTTTCTTCTGCAAGCGCCTCATTATCATTATAACGCGTTTGTTTTAAAAGTTCTTTGCGAAAAGCAAACGTCGCAGCAGTAGAATGATTCGGTCCATATGGTCCAAATTTATACATCTTGTGAATATGTTTAAAATAAATATACATTTCACTTGAACCGGCGCAAAGAGCTTGCGGATTCTGTTGCAGAATTTCTACCGCGTGCGACACTCTGTCAGGCGGATAATAGTCGTCGTCATCCATATAAACAATTATATCACCTTTTGCCTTTTCATGCATCAAATTTCTCTTTTTACCTAGATTCATTTTGGTGTCATATTTAAAATATTTCACTTGAGGAATATCCTTGACAAGGTCTTCTATTTTATCAGTTCCATCGTCAATAATAATCCACTCCATTCTATCCTTTGGATATGTCTGATTTTCAAAACACTTTATAATTACAGAGTAAAACGGTCTTCTATTAAAAGTTGGAGTGCATATACTAACAAACGGCAACTTCTTATTTTTTTTATTATCTCCCATGGCTTCTATTTAAAATATAATATAAGAGTTTTTTATATTATATTCAAAAGCTTAATTTAAATTTATTTTCTTCTTCTTTTTGATCCACCAAATAAATTTTCAATCTTTTCAATCAAAGTGGGTTCTGGTTCAGCCATTGCAGTTGGTATACACTCTTTTTCTGCTTGCACGTAGTCACCTAATCCAGATGTTGAATGATCTATTCCCTTTGGAGTGTATTGTTGATAAATTCCTGTAAAAAAGTATAACAATATGCAAGCAACAATGGCAACAAACGCAGAGTATCCACCAAAATTACTATTTGCACTAATAATAATGTTTATTGACATAAGAATCATGATTATGCTCATTTTGAATTTTAATATATTTTTAATGGTTTCGCCTAGACCATATGGTTTACCGGTTGTTGCGTTCTTTGATTTCATAAATAAAGGGAAAAATATGCAAAATGTGGATATCAAGAATGATAAAATAGGTATAATAAGCCCCATTCCAACCAAGAAGAATGCAATAATAAACCAGAATATATAGAATAATGACCAATACCACGTCAAAATTCCCCACATGTCTCCACTTATCCAATTTGTTGAGGTTGCGGTTTCTGTTTTTTCACTAAAAAGTAAATGAATGTTATAAAACCATAAAAACATTAAATAGAAGGTGTCTATTAATCCAGTTAAAATATATATAAAAAATGATAAAAACGGACCTAGTATTACGATCAATGTTTCAGGAACAAATTCGTTTATAAAATTATATATTGTGTTAATGATTTTAAAATTGCACGCTATAACCTCTTGTAACGTGGTTGCAATATACAGTTTAAAAACGCTGGTTTTAGGACCATTGATCATATTTTTTAATGCGCCTAGAGTCTTCTCAATCGTTTTTAAATTCTCATCCAATGGAAATTTCAATTTAGTTGACCATATACCCTTACCAGTCTTCACAATATTAATGTCCACTGGCAATTCTTTAATAGGTGGCGCAACATCTGTGTAAGGCGCAAACGCTAAACATGTTGGAAGTATGTTAGATTGCGCTACTTTTCCTGTGTATAAAAATAAAGAACCTATTAATAATATAATGCCCAAAGTGAGTAGCTGATTGAAAACGCTGAGAGAAAAACTCAACAGCGCATTCTTTGGTTTTTCGCTTTTATTTTTTTTATCATCTATAGCTGATGTATCTGACATAACTATAATAAAACGATATAATATTTTATTCATTAAATTGCTAAAAATCTTTTTATCTAATCAAAATATATAATGAGCAAACTATATTTAATCATTTGGTCTTTTATTCTGTTGTTTTTGACTATTTATATTTTTAACTGGGGAGACTATTTAATAAAAAATGGATATGTAGTTGAGCACTTCACTTCATTGGGTCCCTTTGCTGACAATGGAGGTCCTTCAACAAATCACACAGTAAGTTTGCCTTTAACAACTACAGTGTCTTGTCAAAATATGTGCGGACCCAATAATAGATGTTCATTAACTGGTGAACAATGTAGTTCTGATATTGATTGTTTTGGTTGCAACCCAAAAACAAAGCAATTTGCTCCTGAAAATAGCCAACGTATGACAGATATTAACGGTCAAAATGATGCAGGAATATTGACCACAAGACAAACACCCACTTACTCTGTTTTAACAACTGATATTGGCACTCGCGCTAAATTGGTTAATAAACCAGACACTCCTCCGCCAGGATATTTTAAAGGCGTGGATACATGGAGAAAAACATTTGACGAACAAAAAGAATTATTTGACAAACGCTATAGTCCATCGTCTCAATCATTTATGCCAAATTATCCAACAAGACCAACATTAAGTGGCGAGTTTGTTGATGATGGGCCGTTAGCTGCAAATGACTTTCTTTAAGTATGAAAAATAAATATATTATTGTATATTATGAAGATAGTATACAATAATATGGAAATAACGAATGGTTCTTACATCACGCCAATGCAATCACATTTGGAACCTAAAATAGAATACACAGCAACCCCCACGGCGCTTTACACTTTGATTATGTATGACCCTGACGCCGTAGTTGGGAATTATGTACACTGGGCTGTAATAAATATACCAGGCGGAAATGTATCCAACGGCCAAGCGTTACTTAATTATAAAGGTCCTGCCCCACCCCAAGGATCTGGAATTCATCGTTATATATTTTTGATTTTTGAACAGATGGAGAGAATAAACGCACAAAATATTCCTGAATCTAAACGTTCAATGCCATTGAATGAATTATATAAAATATTGAATGCCGAATTGCAATTAAATTCTAGCGCATATTTTACAAGTGAACACGAAAAAAGTGGCGGAAAGAAACGCAAAAGAAGCAGTGCAACTAAAAAAAGAAAACTGCGCCGAAAAAAAGGCACTAAGAACCGATAAACGTTGTAATAGTTATTTCTTATCAATGACGACCTCTTTTGCAATATTGCGAATTATTTTATCGCACTTTTTATTATCATCTTCTGAGGTAGAACCTCCCATAGATTCCAATAATATATTTTGGTATTCCAAATGTTTTTTAGTTTCAAAATCTTCGGATGATGGATTTTCTTTTACCCAAATAGGGATTTGTTTGATGTTTTTATTTTCAATACCCCTTATTGCTTGTTTTATTTTTATATTTTCGCCGTTTTCCTTTTCCCAAGCGTCTTTGTCTTTCACATATAAGGTTTCTCTCTTCAAGTCACTGCAGTGGATCGGTCTTTTAAACACATCAAGTTCATGCAAGTTCCTCAAGAAGATCTTACTCATTCCCTCTACATATCCGACTCTTCCAATCATATCAAGGTCTGACAATTGCAGTTTGATTTGATTCACAAAGTCAACTAAATTAAGAGCATCTTTGCACTGTTCATTCAAGAATAATTGTAAATTAAACTGATTGTTATTTGTATTGCTGTTGTTTGTTGTATTGTTAATAATGGTATTCTTCTCTTTTGCGAGTTCCATTATTTGCTTATTCTGTTCAATAATAAGGTCTTTAAACTCCTTGTTTTGTTTAAGTAGCTCAACAATTATATTATTTGAGGGTTGTTCTTCGCCAACACTTTCGCATTTTTTCTTATGAGACCATAATCCGTTTCTAGATTTATAAGTTTTTAAACATTTTTCGCACGTGAACAGGGATTTTTGGGACAAATCTGTCACCAAAACGTCACTATCCGTCACAAAAACCTTTTTTTTGTGTTTTATGGTGTTGATGTGTTTACTGAAGTCCTTTTTATTACATGTATTATAGTCACAATATTTGCATTCAAAAATAGGGGATTTTAAGGAGAGATTTGTCACCATTTTGTCACTAAACTAGTGACAGAAAAAATCCCTAAATCCTTTTCCGCAAAAATATGTAAAAATTAGCGTAACAATTTTTTACAATTTTAAAAACTTTTTAAGACCATTTAGCTCACATTGGCGGAATTTTGACCCCTTTTTCATAAAATATCGGCGCTTTTGAAAATTGGACATTTTTTTTGTCCATTTTTTGATTTTGGAAACACTTTTGCCCCCTTCTTTTTTTCAATATTTCGCCCTGACTGAGAATATAAAATCAAAATAATATATTTTAATTTTATTACCTATTTCAATGCGCCTATGTAAGCAAAATCCTTAAGCTTAATGCGTAACTGATTAATTAGGCTCATTTTGTTGTCTGTGACGAACTGACACGACAAAATTACTCGGCGCTGATTTGCGCAAAGCTTGGATGCTCTGTGGTATAAATAATTGCCTTCAAAACACACACCATTTTCATTCAAATCCAGACTGACAATCTCGTTTTTATTGTTTTTGAATTCAAACTTAGTGCATGTAAGGTCAGTGGTTATTGGAATTAAAACTGTGAAGAATCTGCCGTTATAATAGTTGTGATCGTAGTGCCAGTTAATCCAGTCTCCCTCTTTTTCGTAAATCAATAGAACACACGACGTTGGGAATGATAAATCTGTTGGATATACTTTAAATCCAAGAAGATCGGAAATTTTGTTGCATAGTTCATTTTGATAGAAAGGTATAATGCTCTCGGAGTTTTGTGCTATTTGATTTGTGGGAATTGTAACGCCTGCTTTATTTGGAAGCGCGCAATTCGCAATGTTTTCGGCGAAAGATGTTATTTCAACGCGTTTTTGAATGGATTTGTCTTGTAACATGGTTTGAATTTCGTTCATAGAATTATTTGATAATTGAATAGGAAATTCTTTATAAAGACAGAAATTTTTATTGCATTCATATTTTTTTTCAAGCTGACAAGAACCGGAATTATAAGCGTATACAATAGTTGCAGCAATAATAACAAGTATTATTGCTATTAAATATAACAAATATTTTGCGTATTTCATACTATAGGAAATATTTTTCATCTATAGTATAAAACAATATAAAAAATAATACAAGAATAAACAGGATAATTATGTTGCATACATAAGCCCACAATTTCCGCCAACAAAAGTAACCACATTATATCTCTCTTCAAATGTGTATAAGTTAAAATTGTAATCGTAAATTCTCCATGTTGGTTTATTAATGCCAATAATATTTCCAGTCTGAGGGTCGCAAATAGCAAGCGATTGTGCGTATGGGTCCAAAGTTGGAATAATTGTATTAAATTCCAACTCAATTGTGGTAAAACGACTCATATTAATTGCTCCATAAGGTTGGGATTCTAGTGGAGAGTTATAAGTGCCATAACTGTAAAAATAAATCCCAGATTCAGCAAATCCACCTGTTCTAACCCATTTTTCTATATAGTTGTAAACACCAACAGGCTGCAAATTCTCTCTATAAGAACCATCTAATAGTATTCCCATACTTAACAAAATTCCGTTTGCATTTGCTCCATGAGAGCCACCTGTAATGAACCATCCTGTTAATTGACCATTTGGATTTACTCCAGGTCCAATATCAACAACAGTTGTAGAACCATCTGGATTTGTTCTTGTAATTTGAAACGCGCCGCTAGTTGATGCAGGAACTATGTCATATGGCAAGTAATTGTATGGCCAATTAGAATAATTTGTCCACTCGTTGCGCAAGTTAACGTCGCTTCTTTTGAATACAAATGTCATACCTGATACCATTCCAAGTGAATCCAATTGCACTTTATTTGGACCAGTAACATTATAAAATATCTGCTCTCTCACTTGTTTAAATAGATATTTTTGTTCTTGAAGCGCAAATAATCTGGATTCCTCGTTGGAAAGAAAACAATATGTGCAATTTAAATGAACGTCGGCGTTCCATATTGTTCTTTTATCTACATAGGAATTCAGACCAAGCTCAACATCAGGAGGCGTTTGTAAGAATCTATAAAACTGCATATACCATAAATTAAAATTGGGAGCCACATAAGGGTAATTATTTGCGCCATCATACACGTCGCGAACGCGAAATAATTCTTGAATTGGGCGCATCGTAATATTAATATGTAATTCATTATACTGCAATGAAATTAATGGAAATGCCATTTGAGATTTAAAATTAAACCAACTATTTAATGGAATGTATAATGTTCTTCCACCAATAGAAGGTCCAGCACCATTTGCATTATAATAAGCATTTGGATATGAGTTAACTCGCGCTCCAGAATTTGCAGGGTCGTTTAATGACGCGGTGTTTCCGGTCATTTCATTAAATCCGAACACCTTTGTCCCTGTCAAATCGCGCTCAATCATAAGTTTTAAATATTCGCCAGAAAATTCTTGTAGCGTTTGGTTTCCACAAGTAATAGTAATACGAGATATCATCATTGCTCCGAGTGAACTAATCCATCTGAACTCATATGGAACCCATTTGCCACTGTTATATAATTCAGATTCTTGGTCCGTGTTAGGAGGCATAATAGGACTCCAAATGTTAGGCAAGTCAACGCTTAAATAACAATCCATTAAAAGGTCTGCATATCTGGGTATTTTAAATGTAAAGTTAGATTCTTCTGCTAAACGAAGAGTTTTTGCACCTTCAAAATCCACGCGAAATTTTTGCATTCCAAAATTTGTATAGCGAGCGTATGTTGCTTTGAAAAAAGTTTTTGAAGGGTTGCCATTTAATATGATATTTTGTTGTCCTTCACTGACCAATTGCATTAATCCACCAGCCATCTTTTAGATATACTATACACAAATAATTTATATTTAACTTTTTTGATTAATATTATTATATTTTAAAATTAGTATTATAATATAGTAGGACAATGGATACTACGAATAAAATGATGAATATGATGGCAAATCTTAAGGAGAACTATGCTGCTTATATGTTATTAAGCATGATTATAATTGTTATTATTGGGGCTCTATGGTATTATTTCTATATGAGAAATCTAGTGAATCGCGAATGCAGTAGTATGAGTAACCTATTTTCATCTTTGAATGGTTCAATAAGATCATTAAATGCAAGTGATCCAAATTGCGGTTATACTTTAAAAGATTATTACATTAAAACTTCATACAATTGCTGCAGTCCAGGAACTTTCAAAAATGACTATGTTTCAACGTGCGCGTTGAAAGACGTTTTAAAGCAAGGTGTGCGCGGTTTGGATTTTGAAATATTTTCAATAGATGACCAACCAGTGGTTGCCACGTCTACTGTTGACAATAATCATATTAAGGAAACTTATAATGTTGTCGCCTTTTCTGAAGTTATGAGTATAGTAACAAACTATGCGTTTGCTTCCAGTGGCGCACCTAATCCACAAGACCCAATAATTTTTCACTTTAGATTTAAGAGCGCAAACCAAAAAATGTATCAGAACTTGGCTAATATATTTAAAAGCTATGATTCATTCTTTTTGGGACCTGCTTCAAGCTTTGAGCAAAACGGAAAGAATTTTGGCAATACAAAATTACTGGATTTAGTTAATAAAAAAATAGTTGTTATTGTTGACAAATCAAATAATGCTTTCATGGACACTGAAGATTTTTATGAATATGTCAACATGACGAGTAATTCTATATTTATGCGTGCTCTCCACTATTATGACGTTAAAAATACACCGGATTTAGTAGAATTGCAGGAATATAACAAGCAAAATATGAGCATTTCAATGCCGGACATTGGTGAGAATCCGCCAAACCCAAGCGCCATTGTTTGCAGAGAAACTGGTTGCCAGATGATTGCGATGATGTATCAGAAGAATGATATTAATTTACAGGAGAATAATGCGTTCTTTGATAAATGTGGATATGCATTCTGTTTGAAACCTGAGAAGTTAAGATATATTCCAGTTTATGTTCCAGAACCTCCTCCACAAAATCCTGCACTTTCATTTGCAACGCGCGATGTTAAGAGTGATTATTACGCGTTTAATATCTAATCAACCTTTGAGAAAGGTTGAGCCAAATCAAAATAAAATAAAACAAAAAAACAAAATTATTGTGTTATGAAAAATAAAATAATACAATAATATAATATGCCCAAGACAAGAAAGAATGGACAAAAAACAAAAAATTTAACAATTTGTAAAAGTCGGTATGCGTTGTGCACGTCTGCTCCTTGCAAAACAATAAAGAATAAGCCTGGTAAAACCAGTTGCAAATGCACTGTAGAAAACGGTTACAACTTTGCGACAAAATCTTGCAATAGATTAAAGTGTCACAAAATGAAGAACGGTACGCGTCGTATTTACTCTACCTTTTCCATTAATGAGATGAATGACGGAAAAAGAATCACAGAATGCCCTAAGAAATACGAGTGGTCTGATTGCTTAAACCATAAATGCGTAGTTGATCCCAAGAATTCCAAAAAGGCAATTTGTGAGTGTACGTTAAGAAAATCCAATAAGAATTGGTTTACCATGGGTGCAAACAATCATAAAAAATTCTGCGGTAAAAGCAAATGGTCTGGAGCTCATAAAGCAGATTTTTACGCCACACGAAAATTCTGGAATGGTTATTTTGATAAGAAGACACATAAAGATGGTAAAATGATTGGAAATCCTAAGAATATTATAAATAAATTGCATTAAACAATTACTAACAGTTTTCTTTTTTCTTTTAATAATATAAGACGATTAAATGAAAAATATATGCGATAAATCAATGAGCTTCCAGGAATGTGAATTAGCGATATTAAGAAGTGCGGTAGATAAAGCCGAAGAGCGTTCTGGAAGAGCTGTAGCCAATTCAGGAGAAGTAAAGAAGATAATTGGAATTGTAGAGAACTTTATCCGCAGAAAAAAAGTGATATGCTATGGAGGAACTGCGATTAATAATATTTTGCCAAAACAAGACCAATTTTACAATACAGAAGTGGAAATACCAGACTATGATTTTTTCTCTTTTAATGCGTTAAATGATAGCAAGGAATTAACGGATGATTACGTGAAAGCCGGATTTTTAGAAGTAGAAGCAAAGTCAGGACAACACAAGGGAACATATAAGGTGTTTGTGAATTTTATACCAGTTGCGGACATTACATTTTTGCATAAGGAAATTTACAAGGCGGTAAAACAAGAAGCAATAAAAATAGACGGCATTTTATACGCTCCTCCGAATTACTTGAGAATGTCCATGTATTTAGAACTTTCAAGACCGGCCGGCGATGTTTCAAGATGGGAAAAAGTGTTAAAGCGTTTAACGCTTCTCAATAACAACTATCCTTTAAAATCCGCGCATTGTGATGACATAGAGCCTTTTCAGAGAGAAATGATAAACAAAGAAGATGAAGACAAGATATTTGAAATAACTAGAAATTCATTTATTAACCAAGGGGTGGTGTTTTTTGGTGGATATGCAGTAAGCCTCTACTTGCATTATATGCCAAAGCAATTGCATAAAAAGTTAGAAAAAATTCCTGATTTTGACGTTTTATCGGAAGACCCTAAGAAGACAGCAGAAATTTTGAAAGAGCGTTTGAAGGACGCAGGATATAAGGCCAAAATTGTGAAACAAAAAGAAATAGGAGAGATAGTTGCACCACACTATCAAGTTTTAATAGGTGCGGATACAATTGCGTTTATTTATAAGCCAATTGCTTGCCATAGTTATAATATTATTACGGTTGACAAACAGCCTGTGAAAATAGCAACAGTTGATACAATGTTGAGTTTTTACTTGGCATTTTTATATTCTGATCGCAATTATTATGATACCGAGAGAATAGTATGTATGGCGCAATTTCTGTTTGAAGTGCAGCAGAAAAATAGATTACAACAGAAGGGTCTTCTAAGACGATTCAGTATAAGCTGTTATGGGCATCAAGAAACAGTGGAAGAGATGAGAGCCGAAAAGGCTGAAAAGTTTAAAGAGCTGAAAGAACACAGCAAAAAGCAAGACAAAGAATACGAAGAATGGTTTTTGAGATATAGACCAGCGGACATGCTTTCTCAAAAAGAAAAAAAGAAGGAAGAGAGAAAAACAAAATCAAAAACAGCAAACAAGAGAACAAAGAAAAATAAAACTGTAAAACGAGGCCGAGGTGGATTGTTTTTTTAAAAGCAGAAATAATCAATAAAAACTATATATAATTCCTTTATTATTTTTGATAATATTTTAAAAATAATATGCTCATAAAGCTCATTAGGTATGTATTTTTTTAAATGGAATGCCGCAAAAACTGAATAAAAAATGACACATTCAACGATCCATTTTAAAATGCGATTGTGAAATGTCTGATATAAAGACCATTGGTTTACGTAGCTGCACATTTGCGTGCTATTCTGTTTAACATAAAACAGATGGATGTCCAGAAGACCTGCAAGTATGCGGTGAAAATTGTTTTTTTCATTTTTAACGGACAACATATAATGAATTTTGTCAGAGCCAAACAAGTCCAGATAAAGTGTTTTTCTATTAGTTTCAAACGGAAAAATATATGGGTTGACTCCGTCACAATAACGGTTTTTATAAACCATATTTCCATCAGCAATAAAAGGAACAAAACAAGACTTGTAAATAGTGTCAATTAATTCATCCGTGCTTTTGTACTTGCTTTTAATAATTTTCTTTCCTTTTTTAATGTCATAATATGTAATATACAAGACGTTATTTAATTTTAATTTTGCAGACGTTGAATTAATGCGAACTTTTATTTTATCCAAACAAGATTTGAACGCGTGAAAGTGGCGAGTTTCTTTAAATTGCTTTAGAACTATATTATATAATTCAGGCATCAAATCCAGTGCGTCTATTTTGTATAGGACAGCGCAAACCGATCCAATACTGCAACTGGAAATTTTATTTATGGTTAAATAGTTTTGTTTTTCCATTTCTCTCAAGAAGTAGAGGGCGCCGATTAGGTAACTGCCGTTAAATATTCCTCCGTCCAGAATGAGATTAATGTTTTCTGGCTCCTTTCTCTTGGGCAAATTTGCCATTAAATTTTGAACGTAGTTTTCAATGATATGCATAGTAATTGTTATAAAAGTTCTATAACAATTATTGTAATTTATAACGAGATCCAAGTATAACAAGTCCTAAAATTTCTCATTCTTCATTAATCTTCCAATAAATGCACCAGGATCATCCTTATTCATTACATAGCAGTTAATAATTTCAGCCGGAGAATAAAAATACTCAGAAATCTTCTTTAATTTTCTCTCATCAATGTGTTCTGAATAGTATCTTTCATACATTTGTCTTATTATATCGCGCGACGCGTTGTCCAATTTAAGTGTTATGTCAATGCGCCCAGGTCTTATTAATGCCGGATCTAACTTGTCATAATGATTGCTACTAATTCCTAGAATTCGGCCTGGCGTCTCTTTAAGACCATCCCACAGATTCAGAATATCGTCCAATGTAATAGGATCATCTTCAAGCGGTTTTGTTACCGTGCTTAAAAGCTTATTTTGCTCTTCATTTGCTTCAACAAAGGTTTGAATTACATCTGCGACGTTTACTGAAGATGTCGGAGATAACGATGTCAAATTCAACTTTTTCCCAATACTAGTTCCAGATTTATCCTTAGCATCTTCTCTCTTCCATACAATTTCTCCAAGACAATCTATGTCCTCAATAATGATAATCTTTTTATCAAATCCCACACTATGAACCTTGTTACTAGAGTTATATCTGTCCTCAAAAAAGAAATCATCCAATTGACGCTTGGTTTTAATAAGTTTCAATGAGAGAATAACTATGTGACGTCCTGTCATGTTTGCAAGACATTTGAAAAAAGATGTTTTGCCTGTTCCTGGAGGTCCATGTAATCCGATTCCGAGAGAATAAGGTATACCCATTTCGTAATACCAGTCTTTGTTGTCAAGAAAGAATTGAATTTTGCTTAAAACTTCTTTTTGATTTTCAAAGAACATATTTTTAAATGTTCGCGTGCTATCAAAAGGATATTCACTCCAGCATTCATATTTGTAATCCTCATACTTAGTTTTAATTAGAGTGTAAATAAATTTTTGACTATTGCGACTTTCTTCAATGGCTTTTATATATTTATCTTTCAATTTGTTAACATAATTCTTAATGCCACTTGTATTTGTTTCATATGAATAAAGCGTCAACGTGATTTTATCCGTTTTAGTTGTTTGCTTTTCTTTTTCGCTTCCACCGGAATCTTCAGTGTAAAAATCTGCAATAGCATATATTTTGAGGTCGGCTTTATATAAAAATGGTTTTTTTTGAGATACTATATACATATCATCGTCATCATTATTATCATTCTTGTCGCGAAATTTATCCATTGTTGTATAGAGCTCTTTTAATTCGTGAATCGTTTTATTGTCGTCCATGGTTCCCAAAATGTCGGCCCACAATGCCTTAAATGCGTCTGTAAAACAAGACGATACTACTGGATAAAGATTATAAGTGCCAACACTAGAACACCGTTTGCCTTCATATGTTATTGAATATTTTTTATAAAACAAGCTTTTGATTGTGTCGCGAATATCTATATTCCATGACTTATTAAATGAATTATTTTCGTATAATATTTTTACGAGGTAACTTATTGCAACAAATCCTAGAGTTGAAAAAATTGCGTCAATAAGGTGATTCCCAGTTTTCATACGTTGAAAGAGAGAAATTTTTATGGAATCGTTAAATGTGGTTTGTAGTATGTCGGTTAAATCAAACCCTGGTGGCATGAATATATTAAATAGCAAAATGCGTTTAATATATTTAAAATAGTTTATTTTTGGTTATGATTATTTTTGGTTATGAAGTATAAAATACTCGCTTCAATTTATATTCTCTCATGCATTTGCTCAAAAAGCATTGACACTTTGCACAAGGTTTGGAATTCACGTAATTCCCATCATTCTGTCCTCTGCCAAATTTCATAATATACATATCTGCATCTTTCATCTTATTATAATTTCCGAGAGATTTTACCACGTTCTCTTCTGCATGCAAATTTCTATCTGTGTGCAAATAAGTGTTATAATAACTTCTGCTTGTTTCTTGCCGATAACCAATGCGATTCACCGCACTGGCTATAATTTTTCCTCTTAAAACAATCACAGCAACATGCGCAATCACGTTGGCTAGTCTGAATCGTTCAAAACGTTTATCATATTTAATTTCTTCTAATACTTTTATAATGTCTGAATTTGGCATTTTAAATGCACGGTTATTATTATATCGCGTTCTATTTTTATATTTGTTTCATTTTAAATTTTTATTTTTAGTGGGAGGAAAAAAATTGATGGAAAAGTTGCCATTGTTTTTAACTCAATATAAGAACAATGATAAAAGCAATTTGCAGTTATATTGCAAAGCGAAGGCTATGCAGAAAAATAAGAAAAAAGAAAATTGATGTTAATAGTCTTTGCGGAGTAAATTTATCGCACACAAATTTATCGCATATAGATATAAGAGGTGCAAAATTAAGCTTCTCTTCTTTGATAAAGGCAAATCTAAAAAATACAATATTGCAAGGGGCTGTGATTAAACACGCTTATTTGCAAGGAGCCAATTTATCTGATTCAAATTTAATATATGTTAATTTTGCAGGAGCAGACTTACGTGGTGCAAATTTATCTAATGCAAAATTATCAAATACTGATTTTACTGGAGCTGACTTGACCAATGCAAATTTAACGGACGCCAAGTTTGATAGAACTACCAATTTTACAGGTGCAAAAATGATAAATGTAATTGTTGACGTTAAAAGATTAAACATTGCTATTACTATAGGAGCCGAAATACAACCTTTGAATATAATTGGTAGAGTATTGCATAGTTTTAGTTTTAAATCGCACAGTTCAAAAAAAATTATGCCCATTGCAGATTAAAACCGGCTGAAATGAGTTGTTACTTTTGACAACACGTAATATAAAAGACCAAATAATGCACTTGTGAAACAAAACCCATATAAATTGACATTTCCATCCTTTGAAAACAATACAGGGAAAAACTTGTATAAGTAACGTCTGAAAATTGGCAACTGAAACAGAAAATACAATACCGAAATTAAAAGAGGAATTTGAATTTCTTCGTATAATTGGTCCAAACTATCGCCGTATTGAGCATTGTTCTTATAATTCTGAATAATATCCTCATTGTCTTCATAATCAGTAATATAATCATTGTTGGATTGAGGTGGAATGTAATTGGGTTGAATTTGAGGATCTTGCATCATTGCTTCTGTATTACGAGGAATATCTCTAGACGGTAATTGTGTTGCGCCGCTGGAACTAGCCTGTTGCAATCCACTGACAATTTGATTAATTGTAGTTTGATCTAAAGTAACTCCAGCGCCATTGGAATTCTGAACTGGCATAGAAGACATGTTTTCATTGGCAGATAAACTTATATTTCCTCCTATACTTCCTCCACCAGCTGGGTCGGTTGGTAAATCCATTATACTTGTTGTGTCTGACATATAATTATTATAAGAAGGATTTGATATAATAATTACGCAAAATCCACTTTTAAGAAAAGTGGAGCAAAAATGCAACCTTTTTAAAGGTTGCGCCAAAAGCGTCTGCGGTTTTGCAATACTTTTTTCAAAAGTATTTATTCCATTGCGACGTTTCTCTTCTGTGCGTCGCATTTTGTTGTAACAGGACTAAATTTATAACATTTGTCTTGATGTTTGTAAATCTTGTCTTCTATTTCGTCCATGGGAGGTGCTTTGAATATAATGCAATTTTTTCCCTTGCATACAGTTCTAAAAAACGTTGCCAACCCAAAACCTAATAAAGCGGACATTATATATTTACCGCTTTGAGTGTGAAGAAACCTTGTAAGGTGCATGTATATATTATATTAAATATTTTAAAATTTTGCTAAGTTTGCACTGGAACCGTTTTTATTTGCGAATCGTCGGCTGGGCACTTTACTTCAGTAGCTTGATAAGTAAAACAGTTGTCCGCATTATCCTTATATTGAACTTTTCCAATATTTTCTGGAGTTGGGTATACGTATACAGTTTTTAAATCAGGTCCCCAGATGTAAACAAAAAATAGACCAATTGCTAAACTAATAATGAAAGTTGGAATGTCAATGAATTTTGTAATCATGTTTTATAAATAATGTTTATATTATTTTTTCAGCTTTGATTCAACTTTTTAACAAACGATTTATACCCCAGCAGTCACTATATAGGTTTCCTTTGTATTTGGATTCATTGCAACTAGTTTACCTTTTACAAGTTCAATTTTAAAATTCAATCTACTTGCTTCTGTTGCGGCCATTGTGCCATCTGGTAAAAGTTTTGGGTGAATTGTTATCTTTGGCAATGGTTTATCTTCATCTTCATCTTCGTCAGAATTTTCGTCTTCATCAGAATTTTCGTCGGAGTCAGATTCAATAGGCTGCTGATTCAAGGCAAACCTGGGTTGTGACTTTAATTTTGTGAAATCTGGTTCTTTTTCTTTTTCTTCTTTCTCTCTTATATCCGGAATAGCAGAAGTCATTGCTTTTGCGTTGCGGACTGTTCTCTTTTGAGAGAACTTTTCAAGACCCATCTTCATTGTAACCACTTTTTGACCATGTTCACCAATATCCCATTCAAGGTCTTCAATTGATATGGGTATTTGAATTAAATGAAATGTGTTGTCATCTTCGTTGTATTCAACCCCATTGTAAGAGTATGTCTTCTTTAAAATATCATTTACTCTTGGTTGCATTGTTGTCACATACAATTCAACCGCATCAACTATAAATTGTGTATTTTGCGTTGAGTTATACTGTTGTATCATTGCATTAAAGTTGTCTAAATTGTTGTAAAATTCCAGTTTAATATTTTTGAGCTCTTCCTTTTTCTCTGCATTATCCGCTATATTTAGGTAATGTTCTAAAGTAAATTCGTGTATTTTGGTTGCATCGGCAACTTCTTCTTTTATGCTATCAAATTTTGCCACAGCTTGTTGAGCATTTATGTAACCAAATAACAAATTGTTTTTGTCTATGATAATTTCGTTATTATAACTCTTTATCTTTTCTTCATCTTGACGAATGTCATCAGTAATATTATATGTTACACCCAAATTGATTTTAATGTCTAACGGACATGGCGTTTTTCTATCACCGCACAAAGCAACGTATTGTCTCTCACCATTATTGGTTTTAGTAGAAAAAATAGATCCGACTGGCCTCTTACAATTAATGCACTTGGGTTTTATTTTAGCATATTCATTTCTTTTCTCTCGCCAACTCAAACCAGGAAGCTTAGAAATTTGAGTTTTATCCTTTTTAATATTGGCTTCATATGCGGCCTTAAGCTTGAAATATGTGTTTAAACCGTCTATAAACTTTTTCTTTTCTTCCATTTTTTCTTCATTTTTGTCGCTCATCATTCTATAGATTATATTTATATTTTTAAATATTTATTTTTATTAGAAATAATATCGTATTCGGTTTCCCAATGAGGAAGACCAGTGATTAATTCTTGATGCGCTCGCTGTTTAGATTCTTGAAAGTTTTGTATCTTTGATAAAATATACTGTTGTTTTTGTCTATTCTTCATTTCTTTTTCAACAGGAGTCAATTTACCTTTGTATTTGAAAAACAATATTGCTCCTAAAATGACAAGAAATCCGATTCCTAATGATATATTTATCAATAGATTGTTGTATGTATTTTTAAAAATTCTACATTGCTTTAGTGTTTCGCTTAAAAAGTATTTAACTCCAGGTTCTATCAAAGCAGGTTTAGTAAAATTGTCAAAGTTCATTATTTATTCCTTATAATTTACTTTTATAAAATCAAAATAAATTATACACAATATCTATATGGATAGTTCTTATCTCTCATTATTGATATTTATTGCAATAACACTTTTATATTATCTCGTTTTCAAACCAAAATTAAATGCATCTGCATTTGACGATGTGAGTGGTCAAGAATATGCTGCATATAGCAGCAAAAATAATGTGTTTTTGACTTGTTATTTTTTATTAATAGTTGTTACTCAAATAATAATGAACTCAAGTGTTCTTGTGAACACGTGCGGCGGAAGCGTGACCCAAAACATCGGTGCTGCATTTTTATTAACCATTATACCATGGTTCTTTATTTTTGGAATTGTTATTGTGGCATTAATGATATTTCCTGGTTTTAAATCAGCATTTTCAAATGTAATTGGATATTTTGCTGTGGCTGGAACGGCAAATAACATTTTAACTGAATTATTAGTAAATACAGATTTAAATCAAACTATAGACGATTCTACTGAAGGAAATGCTGAGAAAAACAAGAGCTTAAAAGGAGCGGCAGAGGCAATCATAAAGTTGTGTGGAAATATGTCTATATTAATTAATCAAATTGTTCCCAGCAACTTTGTTGAATACTGGTCAATGCTTGTTCCGTTAATGAAAGATCAATATCAGGCAGGAGCCCCTGAGCTTAAACAGCAGTTATTAGACACCGTTGTTATGAGAGATAATATTGGCGAAGCAATGTGGTATATTTACACCGCAATATTATTGATATCTATTACGCAATACAACATAATGAAACGTGGATGCACTGGTGATTTGGCAACAATGCAAGCAAGTCATGACAAATACTTGGAACAAGAAGCCGCGGTTAAAGCCAAAACAGAAAAGGCCGAATCAACTGTATACACAATGTAACAACCTTTCGCAAGTTTATGAGAAAGGTGGTTTAAAATAATGTTTGTCTTGACAAGTAATACAATACAAACAAGTAAGAAAGAATTCCTAAAACAATGGCTAAAAGCCAAATAGGAAGGATTGTTTTGTTGCGATAACCAATGCCAAACTCACGAATACTGCCATCATCTCTATATAAGAAACTGGGTTTGCCAATTTGAATTGTAATGAATATGACTAAAAATAGTAAAACACTAACAAGAGTAGGATTTTTTGCAATATAGGAACGATACATTAATATATAATAATATATAATTTGTATATTATTATTCTTCTAAATTTAAAATTACAAGTTATTAATCGCGTTCCTCCCAATCATCTTGGCCTTGTTCGGCTCCAAAATAGTCTTCACCTGCGTCATCTCCATTGAACCAACCAATATCATTTTCTTCTCTCTCAATATCAGCAACTGCATCTGCATTTTCTATATAATCTTCTAAATATTGATCCATGTTTTCATCAACAACATCTTTATTTTTTCGCAAGGACTTTTCAATGTCGGCAATCTTTTCCATGGATTCTCTCTCTTCATCATAAGTCTCCTTCACATATGTAGTTAGACCTTTTTGAAGACCCTTGCTCCATGCCCCCAATTTATTAATCTTTAAAATGGTGTCAGCGTCACGCTCTTCGTCGGTCATCGCCTTCAATCTATCTGTGAATGTGTCTTTCTCTCTTTCTTTGGATTTAAAAACTACTTCCATGACCTTATCGTAGCTTAGATCTACGATGTCCTTGTGGTTAGACATGATTGTTAAAAATGCGGCCAACATTTTGGCTGTTCTTGTGCGCATATCTTTGATATTTCCGAGTAAAACTGTTGCAACCGGTTTGGCCGACAAATGAAGCGCTGTTTCCTCCAAGTCTTCAACTGTAAATGACTC